>Ga0214542_1000957_pt1 | contig 56977 bp, 30 predicted proteins | sample CNSS1metaG_FD_160096 | JGI IMG/M metagenome (GOLD analysis project Ga0214542, IMG submission 160096) | Root nodule microbial communities from cowpea collected in UCLA plant growth center, Los Angeles, California, USA - CNSS1 | ecosystem: Host-associated > Plants > Roots > Nodule | place: USA...
TATATATATATATATATATATATTTTGAATTTGAGACTTAGAATAAATTCTAATCCATGACTCTAATATTAAGTTTAACTCAATCCTACAAAATTCGGTTTGTAAAACTATCATTTATTTATATATCCTAAATTTACTTTATTTGACTTACTTATATATTTTAAATTTACTTTATTATTTGTAATTAACGGGCACTTCCATCAAACTTTTTTGTTTCGTTCTTTAAAACCACACATTACTTCTTTGTTATACAAAAACTTTAAAAATCGATCATACATTATCTTTCAACTAACTACTATCATGATAATAATATTTGATAATTCAGATTTTATAGTTTATTTACTTGAAAGAAGTCTCAATTTTCTTTTGTACCAATATTACTTATTACTATATTACATTTTATTTATGGACTATTCAAATCCATCGCATGTTTCTTCTCTTAAGGAATTAATTTTGTATAATTCAAGCTATCTTAACCATCAAGGGACAAATTATATCCACAATATTTATAAATATTATTTTTAACTACCTTTTTATAAATTTAGTAATTTTTTTTGTTTACTTTTATATTGAATCAACACGGGTCAAATCGACTGTAGTTATGATTGCCATTGGTCTGTTACAGTTTTTATATTAAAAACTTGATTTGTCTTGTGATTTATATTTCATAATTGATTTGTCTTGTGATTTATAAGTTTTATATTTGATAAATGATGATGGATATGCAGTTACATTGTTTTATTTCATTTTGTATGAAACTATTGAAAACTATTTAAAAATGGATTAAAGTTATAATAAAACTATTTAAAAATGAAAATATTAGAAATGCTTGAAAGAGGTGTTCTCAGCTCTTCTCTCTCTGGCTGTGAAATGGAATTGATCTCCAATTTCACTTTTTACCTCAAAGGATAATTTTGTCCTTTTGTGTGTTTTTTTTTTAATTTTAAATAACCTTTCAATATAAGGTTAAATATGTATGTAATTTTAAATTTTAAATATGAATGTGATTTTCTTTTCAAATTTTGATATAAATTTTATTTTAAAATTTAAAAAATAAATAAATATAATTTTTTATTCTAAATAGACATAATTTAACTGTGTTAATTATTAACTTTTTTATGTAATAAATAATTTTTTAATCGATATTTAAGTTTGAACATAGATATAAATAATTCAAACACAAATTATTATATCTATTTATTTTTAAAATTTGAGAAATAGTATTAAAGTCTAAGATAAAAAGAATTTTAATTTTTACATCAAAATTTAGAGAAAAAATATATTTAACTAAAAATTCAAATACTAAAAATATATTTATCCAATTCTTATTATTTATTATATTAGATGAATAGCTATATAATTTAACCCTAGAGCAAACTTGTACGATTTCTGTTTAATATGAAATAAACGTGAAAAATTTGTATTTACATTTACATTTGGCGTGAGTTTGTTTTCTAGTTTAAATTTCAATTTTTCTTATTTTAAGAAATTAAACTTTACAGAGAACAACCGATAGGTTTACATACAAGGTTTAACAGTTTTGCAAACACGCTCTCAGAAGTTGAAGATAATTCTTTCCTGAAATCTTTTCGTTGCTTGCTGTAGAGATCTATTGCGATATAATTGACCTTTCGTAATTTCAAGCCCCAGTCTGACCTGTACAGGAAGAAGACTAATATTTGGTCTTATAAATAGCAGGTTGGAGGAGCAGAGTCCTTTTGTACATATCTTTGGTAGTGTTTTTGATTCAAGTGGCACTTATTTTTTGGAGCTATCATGGCCCCTTCCGCAAGAGCTGAGAAGGCCTTTAGCTATATGAATGCGACCTTGGGAATTTCTAAGGAGCAGGTGAAGCCAGTGTTGATAAATCTGTTAAGAGTTTATGAAGGAAATTGGGAACTAATTGAAGATGAAAATTATCGGACACTTATAGAGGCGTACCTTGATTCCGAGAAAGACAAGGTTTCCTTTACCTTCTTTTTTTTTTTCATTTGAATACACACACTTACACATTTTAGTTTTTTTTTTTAACGTTGTGACTTTTAATTGTAAAATTTTTAGATGTGAAAATTTATTTTAAACCATTAGGATTGAATATTTTGGTGAGCGCGATACCAGAGGATCACATAATATAATATTAGTTGTTATCTGACACGAATGCTGATGTGATTTAACTGGAAATTTATTTTGGCGATTACAAAAAGTAGGCTTGAAAGTTTGAATTATTATATTATATCATCTGTCAATAGTAAAATAGTACTATTAATATCTATGGAAAATCCACATATGAGAAACTAAAATCACAATATTCAAAAAATATAGGCATTCGTTTTGTTTTTCCTGTATAATTTAATAGTTAATGCCTTTTTTGTTTTCTTCAAAAAGGCAGTTGAAGGTGAGAGAAAACCTAATGGCAGTGGTGAGGGTGGACAAAAATCAACAGGGGAACCGTTCTTGGTAGATGTAGATGGTGACCTTGTTTTATCAATCATGGACAGCTCAAGCAAAATGTTTAGTGCAGAAGACAAAAAGCCATCATCAAAGGTCTTTGAGCAGAAAAACATTAAGCGATCTCAAACCTTCACGGAAGATGATAGGCCTCAAACCAGTTCACAGGCATTACATTCAACGGCGAGTGAGGCCAAAAAGATCTCTAGTTTACCTCGTGGATCAACTAAGGGTAGAGAATCAGACCATGAGAAAGCATCATCTGCAGGGCACCGTGGCCGGTTCGAGATGAACCCTGTGAAGCCAAGAGCTAAGAAACCCAAATTACTTAATTCGACGAATAATGGTAAGCTTGCCTACTTTTAATTGTAATAATTTTTTTCTTTTAGATTATAAAATACTTGCATCGATTTTTTTTTATGGGATTACATGTAGGTTTTCTGTAGATTTTAGAGCTTATCGAAGTGTGGGTATCATGGTTGATGTTTGGATGGGTTTCATAAAGATTATAACGAAAAAAATATAAAAAAAAATTATCTCTTTTAAGGAGAAGCTTAGTTTATAAATAAGTTAACTAAAAATTAAAAATTATAAAAGAATACTTTTACAAATGAATTTGTTCTTATCATTTTGTGTTTTTGATGGGTTTCTTAAAGACTTAATATGAGAAATATTATCTTTTTTATAACAAAAGCTTAGTTTATAAATAAGTTAACTAAAAATAAAAAAATTTGAAAGAATAATTTTTCAAATGAATTTGTTCTTATCTTTTTTGTGAAAAATGGAATTTGAAATTAGAAATGAATGTTCCTGGTTTATTTTCTTGGAAGTTTCTTTTTAAGAATTTGATGAGGTCTCCATTATTTTTTGTAGACTTATGTGTGTATATATATATTGATAATATATTTTCTAACCAAATAATATTAGTCATTTGTAGTAAGGGTTAAATTTGTAATAAGGGTTAAGTATATTTTTGGTCTCTTAAAATTTATTGAAAATTGAAATTAGTTTTCTTGAAATTTTAAATTTTGTTAAGTTTATTTGATATTTCAAACTTATTTGATGATAATACTTGAGTTTACATTGTTGCAAAGTGTTTCAAATAAACTTAACAAAATTCAAAAAAAGAGAGATTAATTTCAAATTTTAATGAAAGTTAAGAGACCAAAAACATATTTAATCCTTGTGTGATAGTCAATATATTCAATTAGACAGAGGTATGGAAATGGGTTCAAAGTGGTATCTTAACTCGACTCACTACACGTTTTGGTTGGGTTGGTTTAGAAAAAAATTAGTTTTTCTTTTTAAATGTGGGTTAAATTGAATTTGGTTTACTTAACTTGGAGGTAAAGAGGAGGTAGTTTGACTCATAACTTACCACCATGAATCATTTATTTGTTTTTTTATAACTTTTCATTAGAGATGTCAAGATGGATTCTAATATGTGTGAGCCAATCCGACTTATTACGGGTTCAAGTTAGGTTAGGTCGAGAAAAAAATAATTTTTTCAAAAAATGGGTTAAACTGAACTCATTTTTGAGTCGGGTTGAAGGTGGGTTGACCCACTTAACCTACTAACATTTTTTTACAATCTTCTTAAATTTTTTTTGTTATAATTATTTACTATTTCTAATTATATAGATTCACAATTTCATATTTTTAAATGTTATAATATTACTCAATAATATTTGTATAGTTTGAATGTTTAATTAATTTGTTTGTCAAGTTATATACATTGATATTTTAATCTTTAACTGTTATCTTTATAATAATATTTTGAGAATTAGGTGAGCTAACCCATCAAACCATGGTGGGTCTACCCGGGTTGCAAAATTTCTGGTTCACCAAAAAGTGAGTCGGGTTGAGTTTACCTTTTTTAGTTCAACTTGTGGTGAGCCAACCCATGTGAGTCGGGTTGACTCACCTTGACACCCCTACTTTTCATCAATATTTTATCATCATCATTATGATTATTTGTTTAATTTTGAAAGATAGAAGATTCTTATTCAATTGTTTAATTTGAAATTGTACATCAATTTCTATATACAGATAACTCTAACCCTGAATTAATAAGTACAAATAGATCTTTTAATTACCTCAAACAAATTCAGTAATACATTTAGTGTTCTACCAACAACTTTAGTAATGCATTTATTATATCACTAACAACACTTCTTTTCAAGTTGGTGAATAGATATCTATCTTTCACAAGTTGCATATGAGATTATGAAATTGCTTAGTCGGAAGACCTTTTGTAAACAAACCTGTTAACTGTGACCCTTATGGGATGTAAAAAAGAGTGATATTGTCACTGTCCAGTTTCTCTTTAATAAAGTGTCAACTATCTTTGTGTGTTTGGTCCTATCATATTGAATTGAATTATGAACAATGATAATATCTGACTTATTATCACAATAAAGGACTTCTTCAAAATGTCACTATAAGATCTTTTAGAATCATTCTTATAGCCATAACAATTCATACATCCATTGTGGCATAACTTGGACTTCAGCCTTTGCGTTGCACCATACCTTATAACAACATTTTGTTTCTTACTTCTCCAAGTTCCTAAATTTCAACCCAAGAACATGCAATATTCTTAGGTGGATTTGCTACCTGGGATAGAACTTGTATAATCTGCATCAGTATACACTTCTATTTTTAATTTTTCATTCCTGTAATCTCCTTGGACTTGTCTTCACATATTGTAGGATTCTGTTTATAGCTTGTAAATGTATCTTTAAAGTTTGTTCCAATATGTTCAAATTCAGAAGTCTATCTTTTAAAAGTTGAAATAACTTAATGAAGTCTTTTAAGACAAAATCATCTCAAAGTTACTAAGACCAAAATAGACAATAGACATTATCTCATCTGCAATGACTCTAAGGGTACCAATGAATTTTAGATAGGAACATACATCATATTCATTTCAATATTACAAACTTCATCCTTTCAATTTAATTTCTCCTAATCTAGCTTATAAGATGAGGTTAACACTCATCTATATTTATAATTTTTAGTCGATGCTAAATCTCTAATGTACTACTATCTCGACCAAAACATCAAGTGAGAGAAGAGTGGAGTATCCGATAATGAGTGATATGGTAGATGCTAATAAAGTCTTATATGTGAGTTTTTATGTGTTGTTTTCACCTTGTAATTTTTTTTTTGATAAAATATTGATGGGTCTTGTTGATTTTCTTCAGCTGGAGATCTTTGTGTTAAACCTCCGTCAAATCAGGATTTGCAAAGTAAAAATCTTGTACCTGCCTGCATCAATGATACCCGTGCTTATAATGGATCTATTACAATCGGTAGTTCTTCACGTCTTGAAGAAGTTAAAATATCTTTGAATTGTGACTCAGCCTTGGCAGGACTCAACTTCAGTATTCCTGATTTGGCTGTTGTTATGAAGTTCATGGACAGGAAGTACCTTAGCTCTAGCAAAACTGCTGACCCTCAATTTTCTACGGCAAAGCTATTGAATGATCTTTGTAGCATTTTTCTCAAGTTGGGGATTCGAAAGGGATCAAATTCCAACCTAGCCAATTCAAATACGCTGCAATACGCTAGTGAAGAAGAAAGGAAACCCTTTAACTTTATCAGTGACATGACAAAAGGTTCAGAAAAAGTGAAAATATCGTTAATAGATGAATTTGGCGGTGAAACCTTGCCAAAGTTTAATTACATACCATGCAATATAATATATCAAAGTGCTATTGTAAGTATTTCTTTAGCCCGGATTTCGGATGAGGGTTGCTGTTCTGATTGTTCAGGCAACTGCCTTTCCTCATCATTACCTTGTGCGTGTGCTCGGGAAACTGGTGGGGAGTTTGCTTACACTCCTCAAGGTTTGTTGAAAGAAGAGTTTCTAACAGCTTGCGCGACTATGAAGACTGAACCTAAAGATCATCATTTTGTGTACTGTCAAGAGTGCCCTTTAGAGAAGTCCAAGAATGAGTACATGCCTGAACGATGCAAGGGGCATATGGTAAGGAAATTTATAAAGGAATGTTGGAGGAAATGCGGATGTGACATGCTTTGTGGGAATCGGATAGTGCAACGAGGTATTGCATGCAAATTGCAGGTATGAAATTCTCCGAATACTCATACAATTCAGCTATACAATTTGTGGGAATCGGATAGTGCAACGAGGTATTGCATACCAATTGATAAAAATTATGAGAAGATCTGTGTATGAAATTTAGCTATCAAGTCAAAGGGACACTTATTCTTTGCAATTGGCTCATTGCATTATTAGCAGTTCTACAATAGTTGTATTTGATATTGTTGAATATATTGTCTTCTTTTCTCTTCAGGTGTTCTTAACTCGAGAAGGTAAAGGATGGGGCCTTAGACCGTTAGAAGATTTACCAAAAGGAACTTTTGTATGTGAATATGTTGGAGAAATATTAACCAATATGGAATTATACGATAGGATAATGCACGAGAGTGGTAATGACAGACATACATATCCTGTAACTCTTGATGCGGACTGGGGCTCAGAAAAGGGGTTAAAGGATGAGGAGGCACTATGTTTAGATGCAACATATAATGGAAATGTTGGAAGGTTCATCAATCATAGGTAACCATATAAAATGAAACCTTTCTGAAATTTAACATTTTCCAGTAAATACTATAATTTCGTTATAATGTTCTTATTTTTTATCCTGGTAAGTGATATTCAAACACCAATATACGGTGGTTTTGTTAATTTTGGTACCAACTTCTTTTGCCCACTTCTTGCTTTCGTTATGTTTATGTTTATTTAATGATGTTATTAGTTCGACTGTTTTTTTGGTTGAAAGTTTTGAATAAAAAAGTTTCTTTTTATTGAAAATTGAATCTCATACCATCCATACAAATGAGTTACTGATCATTTAAAGTGTCTCATTCTTCCCTGTTTCCTTTTTTTTTTTTTTTCTTTTCATTGAAGTAACTGATGAAGCTAGACGACAGAACCATTACTACTAATCTTTGTGTAATCGCAGATGCTATGATGCAAATCTCATAGACATTCCCGTTGAAATAGAGAGTCCAGATCACCATTATTATCATGTAATGATTGGTTAATTTTATATTCACATAGTTCTTTTTTACATTTTCTTAATTTTGAGTAATACAATAAAACTTCTGTTTTCGTTGTTTTTGTGTAGCTTGCCTTCTTTACCAATAGGAATGTGAGTGCGTACGAGGAATTGACATGGGTAAGTCGGTTGGACCGATTAGAGATGTGCTTTTTATTTGTGCGCTTTTTTTTTTTTTAAATTCGCAATATGAAAGTTAAATATATTTAATCAAAAATGTTTTATCTATATAAAGGATTAGGAGAGATTGAAATTAATTAAAAAAAATGTAATGAAAAATATTTTCAAAATATATTTTATCTGATCTAAAATCTAATCTAAATCGAATTGCAAACATTCTTTCCTATCTTTCATTTGATAGTATCCATGCTTTTATATACAAATTAAAACATGATTATTATGTTGTGTTTTTAGTTTGGGGAGGGAAGGCATAGACGCTACTGTCATAATCAAGCCTCATGTGTAATTAATATTTGTATGCAGGATTATGGTATTGATTTTGATGATGAAGATCATCCTATTAAAGCATTTCGGTGTTCTTGTGGAAGCGCCTTCTGCTATGATAAGAAACAAAAAGGTTAGTTCAATTAATCAACTGTTTTCCTTAGTTGCAGAATTCCCTATCCCTGGATGCAAGTGTTAGTTTTTGTATTTCTAAATGGCTGTGTATAATTTTTATAGTAAAATCTCTGTACATTGTTTATTACACGCAAAAGCAAAGAGAAGATATATTTTAGATAGCTTTTGCAAGTATCTCTTAAGTTATGGGATTTAGTTATCTGAAAGTCTAGTTAAGATGAGATAGAATGAAAAAAGGAACTATTTAAGTCTATTATGAGTCTATTATATCAATTTCCATGAAGCTGAAACATAAATTTATGTACAAGTTTGGAACAAATAAATTCAAACTTGAAACATATAGATGGTATGTACCAAACTTAATACATCTCTAAGTTGATCGTTGCATCTAACAAACTTAGAAAACGATTGACATTTCATAGAATATAAAATTGGTAGCAATATGAAATGTGGGTTGATCATTGTTGAGATCCCACGTTAATTAGAGATAAGATGAATTTTCAGTATATATGTGGGTGCAAATATCACCTTGTAAGCTGGGTTGAGTTAGGTTTAAAGTCCACCACTTTTTAACATGGTACTAGAGCCATGAGTTTGAACTTATCATAGGGAGATTTGTTGTTTGTTAGGCCTATCGTGTCATTCACTACTAGCCACTTTTGGACTTTCCATTAGTATTTAGTCTCACGCTCGAGATGTATATACCTCGACATGAGAGGGTGTGTTGGAGATTTCACACTGACTAAAAATAAGACAAATTTATAGTATATATTTGAGTGCAAACTTCACTTTACAAACTAATTTTGTATAATTAAGTTAGGTTTAAAGTTTACTTCTTACCATCATAAGAAAGACTCACCTCTTAACAATCATAAGACTCTTCTTGTTTTGACTCTTTAGCATATCTATAACATATTTCATTTAATAGATTGCGTTAACTTTATTTGTCCCGGATACTTTATCATCCATGATACTTGAAAATGATTGCACAAGTTCCTTTAGCTAAGAGATTCTAGCTACAAGTTGCAATCCCTGTTTTGTCCAAAAAGTACTTTTACTATCCAATCGATAAAGGACCAATGATAAATAGTTATCATGGGAAATACCACTGATAGATCTTTTGAAAAGATACATCGGGGATATTCAGCATTGTGAACTAACGTCACCTTTATCACAAAATCTCGAGGTAATGATTTTGAGTCTTCTTCCTTATATTCAACTTTCTCATGAACTAATCGATACAGGAGACCAACACATCATCGTCAACCCAAAACTTTGTGACTATGAATTTTTGGGCCTTCTTCTTTATATGATATTTAACATTCTCTTTGAGATCAATGTGGAACTTTACACATTTCTAAGACACCTAGGTGTGTACATATAGTTTCATCTAAAAAAACGTATTTTAAGGATTATGTTCTTATAAATAATCTTTGTATTGTTGCTTGAACGAGTAAATGAGAAGAGTTTGATTTATGATTGATCAACTTTTATTAGGGAAAGGAAAAATAAAAAAATCAGGTTCTTGACATATTCTCTTCACTGACACCTTCTGCGAAGCAATCCATGATCAACTTGGTGCCGAGGATCAACATGGTGAGGTGGCTAGATACACAAATGAGAATAGTTTTCACTTTTATTTGTTCATTTTGTATGCAAATCTGATTTTAAATTCTGTTCTTAATTGTTTTATAACAGCTCGCCCTCATAGGGAAATCTAAAAAGTTGGATATGAATTTAAAAGAATATTAGATTGATATTTTCAAAGACTATTGGAAAATATCATGATTTTTTTTTTTAGTTTTAAGATTTGTAGTTTGAAATATAATAAATTCATTTAGTACAAATTTAAAAAATTATACATTTACAACATTTAATATAGTCTAGAGGTTTTTAGAGAAAAGTAAAATCGACACAATTGCTTTAAACTTTTTAGTTGTTAATTAATTCTAATTGAATGTTCTCTTGTTATGCTCTAATATTTTGTTGTATATGAATCTCTTGACCTCCAACCAATACTTTTATATTGGATCAATTATTCTATTTGACTAAAAATTCATCTTTATCCTTCTTCCTTATACTTGATGGGTATGAAATTGTTATTTTATTTTCATCTTCATTGGGTAACAAATATTTAAACTTGTGCCTGTATATGTTTTTTACGGTAATATCAATGGTTAAATTAAAAAAAAATAAAAATTATATTAAGAAAAACATAATATTATCTAATATTTAATATTAATATGGTTTATTTTTATTTTTTCGATGTTAAATATTTAGCAAAAAAATGTAAATTACATTAATTTCAAATTAAAGTAGTAAATAATAATGAAATAAAAGTGAAATAATCATATAAAATATTATACATCGATATATAAATAAAATTTTATTACAATCAAAATATATATTTTGTAAATGTTAATGAAAATTGGAATTTTAGTATTCTCATTTTATAAGGTTATATATCTTTTTTATTCTTTAAATTTTAGTGAAAATTGAAATTAGTTTATATTTGAAACTTTAGACCAATTTATTTCTGATTTTGAAATGTGAGGACTTTGTTCATTTAATTAAATTTTGTTAAGTTTAGTTGACATTTTAAACATGTTTTCTCATTATTGAAGCGGAAATATGTTTCATGAAAACATTTAATCATATTTTATTATGGTAAGTACCTCCTTAGAGGTTTGAGAAAATGAGAAAATTTATTGGATGTCAAACTTGTCAAATGAATTAAAAATTAGAGTTATCAAAACGGATAATCTGGTCCAACCCGACTCGATCCAACAGGAGTTCATCACTTGGTGAGTCAGTCCAATCTAGTTCACTTAAATACAATTTTTTAATTTTTTTTTCAGTCAAAAGTAAATTATAATTCTAATTAAAATTTAAATAAACTCTAATACAATCTAAATAAAAACTAAAATTACAAAAAATACAAAGGGACTTTTCCATGTATCCCCTCAAATTATTCTCTAGTACCCCTAAATTTTTTTTAAATTTCATCTTTGCCCCCTAGTAAAATTAAAAGAAGAAATAGTAAAAAAATCAATTTTCTCTCACGCAATACCCACCCACCTCATGCACCTCAAATTAATACCCAATACACTTTTGACCTAACCCTTTGTCCTTTCTCTCTCGCGGCACACTTCACACCATTGTATTCCTCTTCCTCTTCCATTCACATCACCCTTGTCTCGTAGGGCTAGCCCTTGTCTCGCAGCCTCGCAGCAGCAGTACACATATCTGCCTCTAGTACACCAAATTTGTCCACTAAGTTATTCACATCACATATTCATGCTTGATTACTTTGTGCAATAAGCAATAGATCATATCCATGATTGGTGTTTTAATAAGTTTTTCTGTTTTTCTCAAATAGTGGAGTTCAGTTTTGTATTCTTTTTTTAAATTGCCATTGCGGATGTCGACATTCATTTTACTTTTTTTTTCGTTTTTTGCTCATTGCGGATGTTGACATCCGGTTCAAAGATTTCTATTTTGGATGTTGACATATGTTTTGTTTTTGTTTTACCATTGTGGATGTCGACATTCGGTTTGCAAATTTGAGTTGCGGATGTCAACTTCTGTTTCGTTTTTTTTACCATTGTGGATGTCGATATCACTTTGCAAATTTGAATTGCGGATGTCGACATCCGTTTCATTGTGTTTTTTGGCCATTGTGGATGTCGACATTCGCTTTGCAAATTTGAATTGCAAATGTCGACATTCGTTTCATACTCTTTATTTTGGCATTGCGGATGTTGATATCCGCTTTAGAGATTCAAATTGTGAATGTCGACATCCGTTTCATATTTTATTTTTGTTTTCAGTTTAAATATTTTTGTTATGCTCGTAGTGAGTTTTCCTAATGTATCATAGATGTCATAGATGTTATTGTTGTGTAATACTAATATTGGATTTGTGGAATTGCAAATGGGATTACCAAATTTTTTTATTTATGTTTGATTATGTGTAATGTATCATGGATTGCTGTGTAATACTAATACTCGATTGGTGGAATTGTGAATGTTTGATTGTGTGTAATGTTTGAAAATTTCAATTTTATAGATATGGTTAGAATACGAGGAGATCGACCGACCGCTTCAGCTCGTAGAAGGGGTCAACACGAGGCTGATATTGTTAAGGATGATGTTGTTCAGCCTGAGACTTCCGATGTTGCTCAGAACCAGGAGCAGGGGATTGGTAATGATGGTGTAGGATTTCCAGGTGGTCCCTCTGATACATCTTTATTGACTCGGTACCAGGATCATGTTGCACGTATCATATGGGAGGGTCAGGTTAGTAAGAAGTTTTTATAAATGTTTTATTTTATTGTTATATTGTTTTATTGTTTTATGTTTATTTTTTTCTTAGGATCGAGTTGTGAAACTAGTCTCCCATAGTAAAAAAGTGAAAAGATTTGGTCGTCCTCACCCTTCTGTTCTCCCTTTTGTGGTAAATTCTGGATTATCGCCTTTGTGCGATATTTTATATGACTATCCCGATACTGGATTAATCTTGGGTTTCGTGGAGAGATGGCATCCTGAGACTAATAGTTTTCATCTACCAATTGGTGAGATGACTATCTCTTTAGATGACGTGTGGTCCCTCGTTCATCTTCCTATCACCGGAGAGTTTTGCTCAACTGAACCTCTTGAATATGAAGATTCAATTCAGATTATGATGACACTTCTTGGGGTTGATCGGGCTATGGCTTCCGATGAGTTGAATTATTGTCGGGGTGCACAGGTCAGACTTAGTTGGCTGAGAGACCTCTATAACAGTTGTTGTGATAACCAGCTCTGGGAGTTTGCTGCACGAGCATATCTTTTGCATCTTGTAGGGTGCACCATATTCGCTAATAAAAGTGCGAGTTTTGTTCAAACCCATTACTTGAAGTTGTTTAGAGATCTTCCTATATGTCGTAAATATGCTTGGGGAGTTGCTGCTCTTGTCTACTTTTATGAGCAACTAGGAGATGCTAGCTTTGCAAATACAAAGCAATTAGCTGGATATCTACCTCTTTTACAGGTACCCAAATATATTACATTTTTTTTGAATATTTTACTTATTTTTTCTTTTATATCACAATACTCAAAATGAAATGTTATTTGATATAGAGTTGGATATACGAGCACTTCCCTACATTGGGAAGGAAGCAGTTACGTGATACATATGTGGAAACTGAACCCCGTGCCACACGTTATGTCACTGGACGCGTTACTTCCACTATAGTTGATATTAGAGTCCAGTTGGATGCTTTAACATATGATGGGGTGATTTGGTGCCCATATGGAACACAAAGTCCTGCTCGACCACTTGTTGTATCTGCCATGTTTTCTGGCTTCCTCAGGCTTGGTATCCTCGTTCATCGTCATTTGCCAGAACGTGTGTTGCGACAATTTGGGTTTATGCAGCCTATTCCACGATCGCCAAATTCCCTTCCTATGGTGGACTTTGCTACTATTGATGATCGGTGGAGACACTACGATCAGTTTGTCGTAGTTCAAGTGGTCCCTGCGCCAACTCCATTTTCATGTGTGGATGGATATTTGCAGTGGTTTAGGAGGGTCTCCCATCCTTACATTGTACGCGGAGTTGAGGACGAGCGACTCAGCCTTGTGGTTATGCCCCGACTTCGTCGGAATTTGCCAGATGACATGCCAGTTCAGAGGACATCAGAGTCATCATCTTCTAGTTTATTGGTATGTTAGAAATTTATTTGTTCATATTATTAGTAACTTAAATATTTGACATTAATTTGGTATTGTCGCAGAGTGTCATTAAATGCATTGTCAACGGTCTTCAACGGATGATAGATTGCAGAGATGTTAGTGAGGGCACAGGTGCTTGGGATCGCACACATGAGTTATTACAGATAGCTCGTGATGCAATAGAAAAGGAAGAGAGTAGAGGATGACGTAGAGTTGAGGACGATGACCATCTATATATGGATAGTAAATTTACGTTATATTTGTATTTGATGTTAAATTTACAATTTTATATTAAGTAATTCCATATATGATTACAAATTCAAACGTTTATTTTGTTAGCAATAAGACCAAAGTATGTTTGTTCCTTGGCCAAAGGAGTTAGTATTTTTATATTAGTAAAATAATTACAAATGTATTTTTAGAAGTACATTACAATATGAAATTTTCTAAAATAAACTACAACAATCAAATATTTAATACAATTAACAAATATTAGTCTTCCATAAGATATACATAACTACGATTAATTCAAGTTGGTGGGGTTCTTCATCGTCATTTGCCTGAGAGGGTTTTGAGGCAATATGGCTATGAGCAGCCAATTCCTATCTCTCCAGGTGTGGTTCAAGAAACTAATATAACTACAATTGATGATCGGTGGTTACAGTATGTCAAACATGTCTTGACGTCGTTGACATTGGCTTACTCTCCATCTACATGTGCTGAGGGATACCTTAAGTAGTTTAGGAGGGTGTCCCATCCTTATGTCATTCTTTGTGCTGACGAAGACCGACCAAGTCTCATACCCTGACGACGCCATCACATCGCAGGTGATATGCCAATATCCAAAAGGACAGAGTCAGAAAACAAAACAATCTTCGAGTGAGTCACTTTGTTTTCATTATGTTGATAACTTTTTATAAGAATACATTTTTATGCAATTGCATGTTATTCTTATTACATGACGCACTCAAACGCAAGGCGAACATTCTACAGAGTATGGTTGATTGTCGTGATGTTAATGATGGAACAGTTGCATGGGACATGACTCATGAGGCATTACAGATAGCTCATGCAACGTGTGAAGAATGTGGTAGGAATGTTAGAGGATATCATAACGTTCGTGGCTGATTCATCTACATCAGCTTAGATTATAGGATTTCATCATGTTTATTTTATTTTGACATTGTAATTTAAGGTTTTGAAACTCTTCAGTTGTAAACTTCTTATCAAACTATGTAATTTAAGTTATAAGTATTACATATGAATGTTTCTATTAATAATACATAATGTATTAGTTAGACTACCGTCTACATAATTGGTATGAACACCCATTAACTTCATATTTTTTTACAATCCAATAACATAGAAGCATTAGCACGCCTTAGCTTCAAGATAACAGGAACTAGACCACATGACGTCTAGCATTGGTATAGGACAAATATATTGGAATTTATAAAAGTATAAGTTTATAAAATTACAAAATTATATAATTATAAATTTATAAATTTATAAAATTGTAAAATTAATTAAGTGTTTGATCCTTAACTGTGCTAGGGATCCCCGCAAATAAATTGACCACCATTATTCGCAACTAAGGAATGAGGTAAACCATGTCAGCACACAATATTTTTTTGGGAAGTTTTTCATACTTGTTGAGCAATGATAGCGGTTAGAGTTAAGGATGACAAATAAACTCGCCTTGTTGATATTGTCCGATCTCGTTTTTATTTTGACGAAAAATCTCTGCATTTACTAGATATGGTATGAGCGATATCCGACTTTTTCAATTGGGTAAAGGAATAAGAATGAGGATAAATATATTTGCCTCGTCCTTGTCCCTATAGCTACCATAATACCTATCTTGTCATACTCATAATTTATTAAGTAACCTTATATATATATATATATATATATATATATATATATATATATATATGAAATTGATTTTTTGTAGAAATAATATTCGATAAATGAATTGAAATTGAAACTAATGCGTAACGGGTAAGAAATGAATATTGTAAATAGATATCCGCATATAACGGGTACAAATACTTTTTATACCCGCGTGTTAACCCACATGTTAATGTGACGGATGCAGATATCATAATATCCATACCCGTGGATACTTATACGCGCTCTAATTTATACATAGATACATACACTACATACTCTATTTTTTATTTTCTCTAATTACATAGCTTATTATGAAATTCATTTGCATCTCCTAAATATTTTTATTTTTATCACAATCTTTGTGCAATTATATTAAAATAATATATGTCAATTAAATATTTTTTATTTCTCACATTTAAATATTTTTATTTTTTTAATATTTTTATTTATTATTTATTTTTTTATGTAAAAATATTTAATACATTTCGTTTACTAAATAATATAATAAACTCATATTATTAATTTTTGTTACTCTTTTGTATCTTTAAAATTTTTATTAAATTGCAACTTTGTTGAATGTTAATTTAATTTAATGAAGTTCTTTACATATGTTAATTATATTTAAAAGTCTCATCGCATGGTTTCTCTGAATTCTGATTTGAAGTATATGAAAGACCGATAGAGATCAGAGGAAAAGATGAAACAGAGAAGAAGTTGGAAATCAGAAACAGCCATTAACTGGTAAACCATTTGGTACTAAACAAACCACAATTTTGTTATCCAAAAGTGTTATCCTAACACAGAAAATCTGAAGAAGCTGTCAAGCCATTTTTCCAGCAGCACCTTTACGATGTTTAGCACAATACTCAAACAAGCTTCCATCAAAGCAACGCCTCACAGCTTCTTTTGTCAGATACCCATGTTCATCTTTTGCAAGGATATACAACGCTCCCCACTCAAATTTGCTCGCAACCCTGCAATGGTTTCAACCCTTTTTCAGTCCACCATTCTCAACATTTCTTGTGCATTCAAAAAAAGTGTAAGAAAGAGGAATAGAGAGAGTACCAGCCAAAGAAGTCAAATGCAACTCTGTTTGCTTCAGTCATATGCCATAGCTCCCTCAGTGACAATTTATCAGGCACTTCTCGTGCATACTTACTGAAGATGAATTCCAGATTTGATGGCATGAACCTGCAATAATGTTGTTTACAGTGTTATTTATGTTACCATTTGTTAAAGTAGGGTTTAACATTATTCAACGAATCGTTATCTTCACTTACCTTCCCTCTGTGTCATAGCTACCACTGTCACTTCCATGCTTGGCCTTATGTATGTTCTTTATGTGAATTGGGAAAAATGGTGAAGGTAGCCATGTCTGTGAAAAAACCAGAACATGTAACGAGTGCAAGTAATAATGGTCATTAAGGTAAATCATATACAGAAATAGTGTCTCACCGGAAGAGTAGGATAGCTGAGAGCTACATGAATAACAATCGAGAATATGAAGGCAAGAATCACGTTGATACCCAGTGAACGAAGTCCTACAAAACCACAAAAACAACAATCAAAGATGTGAACTTTGAGTCATCAAGCTTACCCAAAAAGCAACAAACTAACAGAGGTTGAACCAAAAACATCAAAATACACATACAAATAAAAAACATTACCCTTGTATGTCTCCCATGGGTAAACGACACCGTCATTGTTAAGGTCGAAGAAGGACACATGCTGCTGAAGTACTGACATGTCGTTGTGCTTGTAGCCCCACGTTCCATTCACATTCTCTGTGTCAGGAGCAACCAAAGCTCGTGGCAAATCTGAATTTTAGAAAAACCCCATTAAAGCTTCCTCCTTTAGAAACCTTAATTCGATTACATAAAAAAGCTGGAATGCCCATAAACAATATCATCGTATCATTAACTTGGTCAAACATCATTAATCAAACAAGAAACCAAAATAAGAAGAGAGTGGATCACATGGTTTGGGGAGCTTGGTGTCCAAGTCCTGCGGGACCTTTCTCTGAGCAGTTACCGGTGCCTTGTCTGCCACGGTTGCCATGGAATCGTTGGCTGGTTCCACCGTTGTCATGTTGATGAAGCGAGTTCTGCCTCAGGAAATGCCTTTGTTTTCTACTTTGGTGTGTTGGTTGTGATGTGAGTGAGTTTTGTTAGTGTTGGAAGTGGTGGTTGCAGAATAATAGGGAAGAAAAAGGAAGTGTTGCGAAGCGAGAAGAAGAAGGGACACTGCACGCTAACAGTGACAGATTCTTCCTTGTGACTCGCGATTATTGGACACGTGGCATGTTCTTTTCGACATCTTATGTTGTTACTTTTTTTTTTTTGTAGTTCTTTTGTTCAATCACATGATTTCTGAAGCAACAAAAAAGGAAACTTGACGTGGTAATGCTAACTACTCTCACTGTTAAACACAAAAACCTTCAAAATCGTACCTTTTTATTTTATCTTCTTTCTTACTATTTAGATTGAAATGATTTCGTATCAGTTCTGTGAATTAAATAATACAGTATTATTTCAACTTAATTAGTCAAAGACTTTGATTTCTTGTTCAAAATATGTAATTAAAGTTAATACTTAAAAAAAGAGTTTTTTCACTCTCCAACTTCTTGTATATGACTTTAAACTAATTTGTTTTTTCCTATTTTATCAGCAACAATGGACCAAATTTGGGTCTATTGTTGCCGACGAAGTAATGCCTCTTTTTTTAGATTTTTGAATTGTGAAAAACTATGAAACTTATTTCACATTTTAATCTGAAACTAAAATATAAAATATAAAATGCGTAATGTCACATTCTATAATTTATACTGCATTTATTGATTATGTATAGTCTGCAAAATGTTTTCATATCAAGCAATAGAGTTAAGTAACATTAACATGTTCTGAACTGTATAACTTAGAATATTTTTTCAGATTGTGTAATTTAAAATATATTTTTAGACCTTAGCATGTATTTTTTAGATTGTATAATCTCAAATACATTTTTGAATTTTAAATTACAGAATTAAAATATCTTTAAATTTTGCAATTTTGAATATTTTAGGTAGAGAAAACAATATGTGGGTGCGAATACAAATCTTTAATGGTTTTTCGTTTTTTCTTTCACGTATTGTACATGAGCCGAACCCCTTTTGGTCTACTATTTAATCCGTTTGGTTTTAATTAGTGAAGCTTTATAGTCCTATTAAAAAAGTAGGATAAAAGTATCAAATAAAAATTTATATAAGATAATTTCAATTTATGGATAAGTAAATTAAATTGTATTGCTCCTTTGATTTTCTGTCAAAGAATAATTTATGAGAAAACTTATTCAAACAAACGTCTATTTAAATATATATATATATATATATATATATATATATATATATATAGTGTATTAGTTTTTAAGTGTATGTTATAAAAATAAATGATTTAATATTTTGTTTGTGGGTTAGATATTTTAGTATGGTTTTTCGCTATAAACTAATTCTTCTATCGGTGATGAAATAAAGAAAAAATTAAATATGTTTTTTGTCTCTTAACTTTCAGTGAAAATTAAAATTAGTTCTTTTTCGAAACTTTGACCAATTTAGTTTCACATCTTAAAAATGCGTAAATTTAATTTTTTGAACAAAATTTTATTAAGTTTATTTAATGTTTCAAGCATATTTCATAATAGTATTTAAGTTGTTTATACTATTTGACACATTTTCGCTTTAATGTTAATTTAAAACCTATCATGAGACGTTTTTAAAATGTGAAATAAACTTAACAAAATTTGGTTAAAAAAATTAAATTCACGCATTTCTAAAATTGAAAGACTAAATTAGATTAAAATTTCGAAAATGAACTAATTTATATTCTCACTGAAATCAAAAATATATTTAATCTTAAAAAAAACTCGTAAAAGAGATAATAAATATAGTCTGCTAGATGGCTATTGAACTCAGTACCTATAGTTATTAAGAAATCCTATGTTTTTAATTATCTACTTTATTAGTTTATTATGAAGTTCTAAAAATTAATTAATGAATGAATAAACAATAAAATAATATAACAACACAAAGCGACAATATTTATTAATAACGAGGTGGCTTAAATATATTATTAGTTTAATTTTCCTAAATTTTGTTCACTTTAGTTTTTTTTTTTTGAAATTTTTAAAAAAGTTATATTTTTTATTAAATTATGGTCAATTTGATATTTTTTTAAATGTCGTTAGTAACGGAGCATCATTGTATTGACATTGTTTGCGTTACATGTTTTATTTTTTATTATACGCCCGGAGCATCATTGTATCATTGTATTGACATTGTTTGCATTATGTGTTTTATTTTTTATTACACGCCCGTTTGTGAGGTAGATTTAAATGTGTTACAATTAAAATTAGGGAACAAATCGTAGTTAGGGTTTTTGAATCACGGCAGGTGATGTGTTTTTCGCTAGGAGAGGAGAAGATTGTGATTTCGTCAGATTATGCTTTCATGAGATTGGTGTGCAGGATTTTCTGCATTTTGTTTTAAACTTCGAACGTATTCATTATCGACGAGGTTAATGGTTTATTTTTGTTTATTTGTATTGCGTTGTTTTATGCTTTTTTGTTTAGGATTTTCGTATTGAGTTTGGGGTTTGAGGTTCTCAGAATGTGGTGATTGTGTGTTTGATACGTTGTTAATTGCATCATTTTGTGTTGTCTTTGTTGGTGGATCACACATTGGTGACCTATTATTTTAATTGTCGTCCGTGTCAGTTGTTGGTGGTGGGTATGATCGTCGTCCTTACTTTAATCGTTTTTGAATGTATAAGTGGTCTCTCATTAAGTTAAAGTAGAACTACATTTGACAATCTTTTAACTCTATTTCCATATATTGTTTAGGGGGATGACTAGTGATAGGTTCGATGTTGTTGTCCAATTTTGTGCATAATTAGGTCATAACAAATTTTGGTCATGGGAGATGTTGTTCGGTCCTTATAACAACACTATGTTAAATAAAATCACGATACATCTGAATCCTACCACTAATTACATCCTTTTCTTAGAAAGCCTACGTGAATTCTTCAGATTATTTATCTTCACTTTTTTCCTAATGATGAAAACATCCTTTTCGTCAACATCGTTTTCACAATACCATTTGAAATAGTTACACCAGACCACATTGGAAGAATCACTCTGTAAATCAACACACCAAAAATAATACACCAAATTTTTATTACATACAAATATTTATATTAAAAAGATTATAAAAATTTGGTATTATTAATCTAACCTTGTAATTGGGATAACCCCAAAATTGTCTACCAATATTATTAGAAATTTTTGTTATTCTTAAAGTTGTCAGCTCTGCACAATTGCAAATGGGAGTTAAACCCATCCCCCTGAACGACCACCATGAAAGGAACTTGTACAACAATGTTGCCCCCAGCTATTACAGCCAAAGGAAGAAGATTGACAACGAGACATACCTATCAATTTTGCACCAAGTTGGATTGAGGATGAAGTACTTTGAAACTTTGTTCATCCATACTTAAATCTGAAAACCCTACTTCCCTATTTATCCCCAAATTTCATATAAAAATATATTTAAATTCACCTCACATAGTATAGAAACGGACCACATAATAAAAAATAAGACACGTAATAAATAAAACACGTAATAGCATACATAATATTTCATTACTGATTTAAACGAGCTTAAAAAATACCAAATTAACCATAACTTACAAAAATTCAAAAAAATAAGAACCAACAAAATTTGAACCAATAAGTATTTAATTTACGAAACAATATCTAGTTAAAATCAACTACCTCATTGAGATATTAAACGTTTTTCTTTCCATAAACTACTTTCTTTATTCTAATAATTTTTACATATGATATAAATTTGATTTTAAGACTAAAATAAGTATTTTTAACTAAACCAAGTATTCTCGATCTCTATCTTTTTTATTATACCATATTTATATTCCTTTTCCATTCTATCCCTTTCTCTCCATGTGTCAACTAACACTAAACATTCACTGCACTTGGACTGCAAAGAATAAAGAAAATTGCATCCAATGTTCGGAAAAACAAACACCCTTTGGTGCCACCAATACTTGTTATTTTCCTTTTCTATCAAAGTTTGAAACTTGAGAAAACTTGTTAGTATTTGTTACAGAGTGATCACAGCATCTCTGCCATTGAATTCCCAGAAAATTAAGAGAAAGTGGTTGGAGGAAGAAAGTGGCACCATGAAGTTGCCAAAAGGAAGTAGAAAGTGACATCATGGTGGATTGACCATTTTGGACACTCTCACTTCACACCCAACATCATCATCAGCAGCCTTTCGTATTCATCAGCAGCCAACACCAAAACCAACACTACCAAGCACTTTACTTTACCCTTTTTTTAATATTTTCCATTTTCCATCTCATTTTTTTCTTCGCTTATCAAAGTCAACAACTTGCAAATGGCAACTAAGGACAAAACAAAACCCATAAATCGACTGAAATCTGACGGCCCAGAACCTCCCTGTCCCCACACGTGCGAGCCGCAGGATGTTTTTTTTTGGGTTCACCTGTTCTTACCATAATCATGAGAAGTAGAATCAAAAGCAAGAACAGAGTTTGGATTCTAAGATTGTTTGTTTGAGTTAAACACGACAAACTCATCATATACGTGTGCATTACATTTCTTCCCTCTTTCTCCTCCTCTTCTTCTCTATCTTCCCTCTCTCCGTTTTTTACTTGGATTCCTCGGCTTTTTAGATTCCGTTTCAGGTTTTTCCCAATTCCAAAGACTCATCATCGTCATCATCCCTTTATAGGTAAGATTTTCTACTGCTGCGTTTTTTATTCCATATGTGTGCACTTTCAGTTCTTCACCCTTTAAACACTCCATGTTTTTCACATCGGATTTTCTTTATCTCTTGAAATTCTCCGTGCCTTGTTAAATTTTTTGTAAATTCAGTTTTTTTAATGAAATTCTGTGAATCTGGGGCTGTGATTTTGATCTGTTATGGGCTGAATTGGGTGGTCTCAATGAACGGTTATGGGTAGCAAAAAGAGGCATCTTGCGTTTGTGGGTTCGTTTTCTTCAATTTGTGGCTGCGGAGAGAGTGGTGTGGCAGCTCTGGTGGTTGGTTCTGTTCACGGACTGCGACACTCGTCAATGCTTTTTAACTGCGAATTTCAATTTGATGACTCTCTTGACAACCTTTTTTTCTTCAAACCTCCCTTTTTCTGCTAAAGCTGATGCTTGAACTGAACTTGTTTTTTTATGGCTTGGTGTTAAATTTCAGCAGCTTCGAGGCTAAACCAATGTACACACTGTGTTAAAGTGCTGCAGATTCACTTGGGAGACTCGAGAGCTATGTCTTCATCTTCTCGTGTTCTTCCCACTCCCCTAGAAAACAAGTATATGAAACCCCCAGATTCTTGTCATCTTTCACCTGCTAGTGCAAATCCTGTCTCATCAAATGCAATCAGAAGTGCTGGCAAGATGATCTCATCACCCTCTGAATACCCTGATGGCATTGGCACCCCTTTTTCCTATGCTTCACAGCATGATAGGCAAAATGAAGATCTCCCCTTTGTTTCTCAGACATTGGATGACAATGTGTCTTCCGAAATACACTCAACAACATTCATTTCTCACCCTCATGAGAGCACAGATATCACCTGGGGACCAGATCCATTTCAAGATATTCTTAGCTTTCCCGAGAATATTTCTGCCCAGCATGATCAGGTTGTAGACAGTTCCTGTTACATAAATGATGATAATGTCAAAAGAACCGATTTTGGGGAGTGGGTTGATCAGTTAATGTCAATTGATGATTCTCTTCACCCCAACTGGAGTCAGCTTCTTGGTGATGACAATGTTGCAGAACCAAAGCCAAAGGTATGTTTCTCAAGCTGATTTTCGCAAATACTTGTCACATCTGTGAAATTAAGTTACTAGAAGAAGTAGGTGTGTGCATTTCAGGTTCCTCAGTTGCTGGATATACCATCTGGAGAAGTTAATGGCAATTCAGGAGCAACCACACCACAGACTAAGACTAGAATGCGTTGGACTCCAGAACTTCACGAGGCCTTTGTGGAAGCAGTAAATCAGCTTGGTGGTAGTGAGAGTATGTTCATCTCCGTAGTCTCATTCTTTGTAATCTTCTCTCTGGAATGTTTCTTGTTATCTCATGATGGTTAACTACTTAACACGCAGAGGCTACTCCAAAGGGTGTGTTGAATCTGATGAAAGTTGATGGCCTTACCATCTATCATGTAAAAAGCCACTTGCAGGTACATCTTTGATCCATCATCCTCTTAAATAGCTTCTAGGTGTGTGTCAATTTATTTGATCTCATGTTTTCCAAATGGTTTTCATTTCAGAAGTATAGAACTGCCAGATACAAACCAGAGCCATCAGAAGGTATGTTGAAGTGTGATTAGGAATCATATTGTGCCTCTTCTTCAAACTTCCTTAACCTGTTTGCTTTCAGAGAGACAGAATAGAAATATAGAACATTTTAAGAAATGGGAATTTCTCTTTATTGTTGGAGGAGGATAAAAATTCAATTTTTTCTCTTCATTTTAAAGTTCAAATTATTTTCTCCCTCTCTCTCATCCAACCAAAGAGAAAGTTAAGTCTTTAGGTCACATTGCATTTATTACAAGCACACAGAAATTCCTTTTTATTAATAAACTGTTCTTCTATGCAAGCAGGAACATCAGAGAAAAAGACGACTCCAATAGAAGAAATGAAATCTCTAGACTTAAAAACGTGAGTTCTCTTCCAAATGTAACGTTTTCTCAGTTTAACTCTTCTCTAATATTCTAATTTGAGATATAATCGAACAAAGATTAGTACCAATTAATTCATTGTTGCTACGATACCATTCTGATGTCATATATGAAGAGTTGCTCCTTGAGATTCCTTTCTCAGAATGAACATAACAATGCTCAGAAACATACTCTGGTAATTCTTTTGCAGGAGTAAAGGGATCACTGAAGCATTACGATTGCAGATGGATCTCCAGAAGCGACTTCACGAGCAACTCGAGGTTGTTAACTTATTAGTACTTTAGGATTCACTTGAGGGGAGTTAGTTGTGTTTGGTTTCTCTTTCATTCTGAGACTGTAACTATTGTGTTGTGTATGCAGATCCAAAGAAAGTTGCAGATTCAAATCGAAGACCAAGGGAAACGTCTTCAGATGATGTTTGAGAAACAAAGAGAGATGGGTGACAAGAAGGTTAATGGCTCCTCCGGAGAGGCCGCCGCTGCCACCACCGCCACCGCTACCCCTTCTTCTCCTCCGGTAGAAACCTCAAATGAGGAACGTGAGAAAGTCATGCATGAAGAGAAGAACGGAAGCACAAAGCAAAAAGTAAGTGAAGGTGAAGAAGTGATGAATGAAGGTGAAGAAGTGAAGAATGAAAATGAAGATGAAGATGAAGTTGGTCCAGCTACAAAACGGGTGAAAAGTTCATAACAGTTGGATTGTTTAACGGTTGTAGGATAATCTTTGGGATGTAATTCATTGCCTAGAATTGTTAAATATTCTTGGACTTGTTTGGACTCCATGGAAGTTGTAGAAATATTATTGGATGTTTCAAAGTGCTTATCGTCTTCTTTTTCCTTCTAAAATGTGCCATAAATAGAATTTAAGTGTTCTCGTTCTTGTCTTTTCGGAAATTGTTTTTCTATTAATAATTAGATCAAATTGAATAAAATAAATAGACAATGGGATTAAAATGATATTCAAGTCAATGTTTTTTATTATTAATTAATTTACAAAATATCATAAACAAAAATATATTTAACTCATTGGACATGTGTTAATTTCAAATTACTAATCCAATTTACTTTGTTTATCAAGAAATCAAATAGAGGGAGGTTTATTTTTACTCACCTAGACTATTAGAGTTTATTTTTGGTAAAAAAGAAGATTTTAGTTTTAATATATTATAATAGACCAAGTATTTGTTAACTTTTTAAATTTAGACGGGAAATTAAAATTTGTTTTATTCAAAATGTTAATATAATTTTATTTGTAAATTTTAAAAATAATAAAAGTGTTAAATATTTTTTTGCGTGTTTTATATAAAATTTGACGAATTTTAATTTTGCATTAAAATTTATGAATGAAAATTATTATCAATTGATTAAAAAATATTTATTATATTTCCAAATTTTTATAATAAAAAATTATTATAATTATAATTTTACTTTTACCATTAACAAACAAGGAGTGAAAAAAAAATCAGAGAGCAGGTAGAAGAGATAAATGGAAACGAGGTGAGCATGGCGGTGGCTGGTGTGGCGGGATTGAAAGAGAGAGATGTTGTTCCAGGTGGGTGGGCAAGGCAGCCGCCCCACCTTCTTCGAGATGGCGGCGGCTCAGCAGCTTCCGGCGAGTCTCCGCGCCGCTCTCACTTACTCCATCGGCGTCTTGGCCTTACGCCGACCCTTCCTTCACAAGCTCCTAGACTTCGAAGACGAATCCTTCGCCTTACTCATGCTCGTCCTCGAATCTCACACCTTACGAACCACAGGTACACCCAAAAATCACACTCTCCATCACGCACAACACCAATTAATACTGCTCATTCCTCTTATTTCCTCTTTCTAGATGCTTCTTTTTCGGAATCTCTGTACGGTCTTCGAAGAAGACCGGCCAATATCACCGCCAAGATTGACGATACTGCTGCGGCCACCGCCGGTGGAGGCAGCTTGCGGAGACGCCAGAAAATTCTTTCCGTTGTTTTTTTGGTACTGTAGTTGTTCTCCTTTTTTTTTGTCGTTTAACCCTAATTACTGCTTCTTAATTTCCTCCGTTATGATTGATTAAACAGGTTGTGTTGCCGTATATGAAATCTAAGTTGCATTCAATCTACAACAGAGAGAGGGAAGCGAGGCTTCAGGCCACTCTATGGGGAGATGAAAATGGAGGATATGATGATGGCCGAGGAGATTATTCTCCGCTGTCAACGCCAACCTCTGACGCTGGTGCCTCTGTTACAATGCGTATCACTAAGAGAGTTCAGAAAATTGTAGGGTTTTGCTACCCGTGGTTGCACGCTAGTACTGAGGGTATGTTAAATGCAAGATGTTAAGAGTTAGCATTTGTATCCTGATTTTTTTTTTCCCAACGGATAAACCCGAATCAACTTGATTTTAAGAACTCGATTAGTTTTTTATTCGAGGTTATGCATTCGTTCTATCTGGAACGACAAACTATTCTCTGGAGTTTGAATATCCTTCAATGTCTAATGTAGGATATTTGCAATGCAGGTTTGCAATTTGCTTACCAGATGTTATACTTGTTGGATGCTACTGGATACTACTCGCTAGCACTGCACGCACTTGGGATTCATGTCTGTCGAGCTACTGGGCAAGAGCTGGTAGATAGTTATGAATTAGGATATTATTTACATTTAGAAAAATCTTCATTATTTTGTGTTATTTGAAAAATAAAATATGATCACCCATGCATTTTTCACCTGTGACAAATATTTACTATTTCCTGAAAATTGTGAAGAGATGTCATAATAATTTTTGAAATTGGGAAATGTTAAATAAATCCTTGAAATTGAAACTACTTTCACTTTAGTCCCTCACTTGTACAACTTAATATCATGATTATCCTTAAGTTTTATAGCTTATTAATACCATTTTAGTCCCTAGTGGAACTATAGCTCATTTCACAAAGGGACTAAAAGGAATTAAAAATTACTGTTTCAGGGATACTAGAAACTAAGTAAATATGAGGAACCGAACTGAGACGACTAATTTGACTATTTACTCGATTTTATCTTTTTCATTTCCACAGGAACACTATTAGAATTCCCAAGGTTGCCATATATTAGCAGCCCCCTTGTTTCCAAAATGTAATTGAGTCAAATAATAACTTTTCCAAGTATTCCTGAGTTGTCAACATGTAAAAATATTTTTATCCTATGGTGTTTGTTAAGTGCTGTTGTGTTATAGGTTACATGTTTGTTTGTTTGTGGGTGGGTGCATGTTAGAGTGGCTAATGAGTAGAATTATGGAAGAAAAAAATGTATTGGCATAAATTAATTAGTCATGATCCTTCCAAGAATATCAAATCTTGTTTCAAATGTGATAAGTATCTGCACCATCAATCTATCATGTACCTTTATTCTACTGTATGGTAATTGTGTTTGAAAAAATATATACTATTCTATTATTGCATTCTTCACTATATGGAACTCAAATAAATTATTCAATGTAAGAATTTGTGAGTTGCTTAACAGCTTAAGAATTCTCTAATTGCTTGGCTGACACCAGAAAATAAATTTGTCATTTCTGTTTATATGATTGATTTTTCTTTTCTCTCCTTTCGTGTCAAGATAGATGGATATGTCTTCTAGAATTTCGAAGATGCGTAACCGAGAACGGGAGAGACTTCGTGGCCCTCAATGGTTGAAGGTATATGATTTTATCAGTACGATAACGTTATTTTTCCATGAATTAAGAAGAAACTCAAGAAGCTAGTTATACTCTTATACTTTAATGACGTTGTCCATGGCTTTCTATCTTTTCATATTAGACTGGCATATAATATTTTCATTTTTTTTTTCTCTTTTTGTTTTGGGCGTGGTCAAATATTTGATTTTGACATCCAGACAGAGTTAGATTTATATAAATCAATGTATAAGGTTTCATGAATATATTTGTGGAAAATAAATGGTTTTTATGAGCTTGTGTAAACAATAATAAGCGTTGTATAACAATTTAAGATAAATTGTCTCTGTATTTTTTTTTTCTAAAAATTATTTTGCCATCATTCAATTCATGGGTTCTTTGTCCTTCTTTCTTTGGTGATTTATTTTTCAAATTCTAATTCTGACCTACTTTATCCTACTATCATCACTTTTTTATCTATATTTTCTTTTGCTTCCTATCTGATTTTTGTTTGACAAAATATCCTTTCCTTTCCCATTATTCTCATTTGAAGTTGGATTGCTTATTAAATTTGTGTCTTGAAAATTTTATAATTCTGGTTTAGAATTTTAAGATGAATAATGAATTCATGTCATTTTGGATGTTTATTTAGACAAAAAATTGAAAATAAGGGTAGATAGAGCAGCCAACAAAGATAATGTTGGACTGCAGTAATTATGTTATGTGTACAATTATATAAAGAGAACACTCCTCATGGTCTCAGTCTGTAAAAAAATATTTTATAAATTCGTAGATTTTCTTATGAGATAGCATCCAACAATTACAGCCAGTCCCTCTTACACCAAAAGTTACTTTTGCTTACCATTTATTGTTTATATTTAAAGGTGTAAAATTATTTTATAATGAGTAATTTTTAAGTCAGTTCTATTTTTAAGTTCAACAGTAAGAAGCATGAACTATTATATTGTGTTACTTTTGTTTAAATCTCGTTTGACACTATTAAATCTATAATATGACTGATGTTCGTACAAATAAAATCTTTATAATGTCCAGAAAGTCATTGTGATCAACGAATTGAGAAGTAGAACTTTATAACTGGTGCATGTACCTGTTCCTTTCAAGTATTGGGTCTGCATTATGAGAAACTTGCTGTATAATGAAACCTTCTATGTTAGATTGTGCAGGATAAAGTGATTAAACGCTCCTTCTGTATATAATGCATTGCAATGCTGACTATGAATAAACGTTCTGTCTATGCTCCATTTTAATCACATGATATATTCGTATCTCAGACATTGCAAGGAGCATTGCTCAGCTGTACGTACACTGTTCTTGATTATGCACAAACCGGTTTGATTGCAGCAGTGTTCTTCTTTAAGGTGAGATGGCTATTCCCACACACACACACACATACATATACATATATATATATATATATATATATATATATATATATATATATATATATATATGTATGTGTGTGTATATATGTGTATATATATTTTTTTCATTGAGTACTAACAATACCCTGAAAGATGTACAGACAATATTGTAGCTTGGTAGATATTATTGGCATAGTTTCCAATTCGAGATGGCTATCCGTATATGTTTGTGTGTGTGTGTGTCTATATGTATATGTATACGCAAGTAGTTCAGTATATATGTGTATGTATATGTGTATAATTCTTTTTTCATTGAGTACTAACAATACGCTGAAAGACGTACAAACAATATCGTAACTTGGTAGAAATTATCTGTGTCCACCGGTTTGGTATAATTAAATATTGCTACGAACGAGGGTGGTCACTATTTGACTCAAGCTTGTTGTTCCATTGCTGGCTGGGTTCAGTTTAAATAGGTTTAGCTTTGTATGTATAATTATTAATTATTAATACATCACCTATGTCAATTTATGTAGATGATGGAATGGTGGTACCAGTCTGCTGAGGAGAGAATGTCAGCTCCGACAGTATATCCTCCGCCCCCTCCTCCTCCCCCACCAAAGGTGAAGAAATAAATTTTAACTGTTACCTGCGCCTGAATTATAAATTATTCTAGACAAACAGATTATTGTGGAGGTTTCTTTTTCACAATTCACTAGATAGATTTGCATCCTCTATGATGTAGTGTCACACTGTAACTAAGTAAAATAATAAAACAATGTACTGGTTCGTTGCCTAGTAAATGAACTGTGAGTCTAATATATGTATAATATAAACAGGTACAGAAAGATGGGATACCACTACCACCAGACAGGACAATTTGTCCCTTGTGCTCACAGAAGCGTGTAAATCCATCTGTAGTTACAGTTTCTGGGTTTGCCTTCTGCTATGCTTGCATATTTAAGTATATTACTCAGGTCACTCTTCTATCCGATTTCATGGCTAAATTTAATCTATCGGCACCCAAATTTAAACAATGTTAGCTTACTTTTTTTTTTTTAATCTATCCGCCCGTACTTTTTTTTTTATCTATCTAATGCTAGTTTTCGTTTTTCCACATTACAGTATAAGCGCTGCCCAGTTACGTTAATGCCTGCAACAGTTGACCAGATTAGGAGACTCTTTCACGATGTCTAGGTCTCAGTTTTTTGGGTTCTTAGTTTTTTTGTTGTGAATCTTTTCTTTTGTTGAGAATACACGGGGCAACAACTATTGATGTACTAATTAATGTATATATATATATCCAAATAATTTTTAGGCAACGTTTTCTTCATCTTTCTCTATGTATGTACTATAAGTTTGTATAGATCATCTCTAAAGTAGCTGCTGCCAATGAATTGTAGCCAATACAAAAATATGGAAATTGGGACAATTTTTTTGTCTTTCTAGACCCTGATTTTATATACTGAACAGCGAAAGTAAGAATTGAGACAACCTCTGCGCACAGCAGCAACGGCGAAAGTAAGAATTTCAATATAAAAATCTGGGCATCAAATGATCAAAGATCTCAAAACAAGCTAAGAAAAGAAAAATGGTCTATGCTTCTCATTAATATTCTTCCAGGGCTAAAACAAAAATCACGCCGTTGAACCCATTGATACACTAGCATCAAATGCACCTTCTAGTCTTGTTTGTAATGCCGTTGTACTCCTCTTTGGTGTTACATCCTGCAATAAAAGCAATGTGTATTAAGAAAACACCAACTATTATATTTCTAGAGACTAAAATACTTCTATTTTAATTAAACAGTTTTAAAATTCGACGCTTTATATATATACAAAAAAACATTTCAAATTATCTTAAATTTGTAAAAAAAAAAACTAGAATTTTAGTACAAAACAAGCTAAAATAACTACAGTTTTGGATCATATATACCTTCCGTTTTGTGTTGAATTGCAAATCCATGGTCTGTTGTGTGTGAGTCCAGTAGCTTCCAACAGTACCTATAATGGGTGTCTCGTCCGGACTCCGGCTTCTAGACCTTCTCGAAGATGCAGATAAAGAATACATCCTAATCTCTTCAACTGTTAATGCTCCCAAAATTGGCCTATCCTCATGACTCCACGGTGAACCTCTTCTCCCTTTTGGTGTATGTTCTCCCACACAACTGTTACTATTAATGGAAACCGGCGTGCTTTCCGATTCAACCAACCAGCTCGAGAGGCTGGTCTCTACCCCAATTTCTTGCCTACCCTTCTGCTTTGACAGCTTCACAGTACGCTCTGGACTAACAGCTATGTTACCATCTTCCACTACCACCTTCATGTTTTCTTTATCCATCTTCACTCTTCCTTTCGTAACTTTCTCTATTCGATTCACCACTGTGGAAGCATCTTGTTCTTCTTTTTCTGTCATGCGGTTTGCACCATTGCCTGACACTACTAGACTGTCCACTTCATTCTCTGCTTCAGCTGATGAAATTCGTAGTCTTGAATCGGCAGACAGAGAAAACAGAGATTCCGAAGACTCTTCTTCAACCCATGTCCGTTTAACAAAAGCAGCGCCTTCTTCCCCCTTTTCTCTCTTCTCACTCTGAGGATCCTCATTTTCCAGCGTAGAATCCAAATCACTTGTATCTAAATTAACCTCATCGTATTCCTCATCTGGGCAATCTCTATACCTATACTGTAGAATAGAGTGACTCACTTTCCCTTCTTCTCCTTCCTCTTCGTCCTTCTCCTTGGGTGGATTTTCATGGGTAAATTCTTCTACTGGACTCAGAACGGACGAAGCTTTTTGAAGTGGTGCATTTGGGGATGACCCAAATGCTTCAAGTACCTCTCTTGTGCATAATACCAGTTGTACTGGACTATTAACTTCTGGCTCCACTGTTTCCGCATCTGAAACTTTTTTTCTGGAACAAACAGACAGAGAGAACAGTGACTCGGAAGACTCCTCCTGATGCAATCTCTCATCTCTTTCATCGTTATCCTTCTTCTCATCTATCTTCAGTGCTTCCCCTTCCCTCTCCTCCTTGGTTTCAACGCTGTTATTATTTGATTGCTCTTCATTTTTAATTCTGAAAGCATAAACCACGGGATAACTACATAGGTAACCAAATCAATTAGATAAAAAGTCATAACAAAATGATAGCTCACTTTGATTCTGCTATGCAATCGATGAGTTCTTCAACACCAGTCTTCTGTCGAGCAAGAGGTTCAACAGCTCCTTCCCCAACATGGGTCTGTGATAATTTTTGAGAAACTTGAAGTTAAGATAATGGAGACAGAGAGAAAGAGAGGAAGAGCAAAATGAGCTTACTTGTGTGGGAGTTGCATCCTTAGAACGCAATTGGTTGCGACGTTTTGAAGAGCGAAAACATGGTAGAAAGCACCTCATGATTGATTGATGAATCTGTGTTGCATAAAGTGGCTTTGCTTCTAAAGAAGAGAGAAGAGTGGGATTGTTTAGGAAGCCATGATATGATGAGAGAAGTAACCACTGAGAAGAGATTTTGAGGGGGAAAAAAAAAAAAAACAGGATTTTTAGAAAACAAACGGTCATGAAAAAGGTTTCAGAATCTCGGAGCGGAACTTTTTCAAATTTGACCGTTAAGATTCATTCCCACATCAGTTTTCGCTCCCAATTCCCTCTACTTCTACACACAAGTTGACTATTTCAATTTTCAATAAATGAATTACTGAAAACAATTAAAACCACTCAATAAATGGAATTAAATATCCTTTAACACTGTGCACATATATAAATATAATAACACACAGGTGTTCAAATATTAACATCAGTTTTACCTGTGTTCTACTAATTCTTAGCATAAAACACATTCTTGAACAAATTTGACTTATAGGATTTTATGGAGCATTAAATTCCTTTTTATTAAATATTGTAAATGTGTGTTTTTATAAATAAATAATTAAAATAATTAAAATTCATTAATATAATGAGTAAATTTAGTACACTATTTTACAAATTCAACCAAATTAATTACTTGTATTGATTATGCTAAAAGAGAGTTTTACTAAGGATTACAGGGTGTTTTATTTTTATATATTCATTATTTGAATAATATGTTTCATACGCTAAATGTTTCTAGGTAAAGAAAGAAAGTTCTTAAATTAAATAACAATATATTTTTTTCTGGAATTAACATTGGAGTCACTTAAACATAACACCATCTTTTCAAATGATGTGCGTGGTTTTATTGAGGCTAAAATTCACTTTAGATATACGTGTAGATGTAGCTTTTAATGTACAGTTCTAGTTCTGTCAAATTTAATTTGATATATTTTTTTTCTTTTAGTTTGTTTTAAATTAGACAATTTCGCTCAATTGCTAGTATATGATTCGATTATTGATAAAAATAATGTTAATATACATGTATTAAAGTTAATTGTCAGAATTATTATTAATATTTTACCTAAATGAATAATAATAATAATAATAATAATTATTATTATTATTATTATTATTATTATTATTATTATATGGCAATTAGATGGCATACTAAAAATGAACCAAAATTCTTCAGTTTTGTATGTAAAGCTAACATTGACATTAGCATAATTATAAGGAGCAAAAGTGGATTTAATATTTTAATTTTAAAATGAGCGTCTTATTAACACAGTGTACCTTGCAAATTAACTGAAATGTTGAGATTGAAACCTTAAATTTCAATTTTTATAATTTGAAAAAACAAATAGGGATCACAACACAATAAATAAATAAATTATAAGGGTAATTTAATACTATACATTATTTAAAAGGAAGAGTTTGATTTTAACGTTGTACCTGCATTAATGTAGTGAATTAATTGAATTCTTTCGTTAAAATTCCAACTTTAAATTTCAAATTTGTTATCATTAAAAAAAGAAAAAGAGACAATAATACTTTTTACCTGTTAGATGAATATTACCTTATTTGTTGAGAACAAATTTTTATTAGGGTTATGTCATTTTCGAGGCAAAATAATATATTTGTATAAAGTAATGGAATAAGGAATAATTTGATAGATATAAGAGATAAAGATGAATATTTAACTTGTCAAATTTGTGTCCAAAAACTAAATGGGCAACTCTCAAAATCTTTTTATTTACTTTAATTTATAAAAAATAATTGGTGAAATAAATTATGCACGTAAAACTAATTGAAGTTTTTTCCATCAAAGACTATATAAGGATAAGTTCCTCTTTTATGTATAGTATAAAGTTAGATACATATTAATTGACTTGATATGATCAAAAATTGAAAGATTCTTGAATTTTGAAGAGCTTAACTCTAGAATTGGATAATTGTGAGAGGAATTCGACCTTCTAGTATTATTAATAATGGCAAGATTAGAAAAAAGAAAAAGGGTAACAAATTGAAATATAAGATTTTCTTTTTTTCTCTAGAAAATAATATTTGAATAGACTTTATGGGTTGACTTCTTATGAGATATTTGAATACACAATGTCATTATCATGATACCAACTAGTACTAAGGTTAAGAACAATGAAGGTGAAGGTAAAGTGAGTTGTGAAAGAGAATTATTGATGAGTAGCTTCATGTAACCAAAGCAACTCATAATCATAATCACTGCTACAACTTCTTCTGTAAACTTATAATACTTATTGTGAGCAACAAAGAGGCACTGCATCTTTCTATTTTTTTTATATATAAGGAACAAAAATACAAGATTTAAAAAGTATATTTTCCGTCTTTTTTTTGTCTAACATAAACCACGTTAAAAATATATAAGAAGTTGTGTCCCGACTTTCATTTACAATTAAAAAATAAAATAATCGTACTAGAATCATGTCTCTCATATAAGTACACTTTTATAATTTAAATTTGTGCTTAGCATGACTTATTATTGTAATATTTTTTAAATTTGGTTATTCTATTAATTTTGTGAAGAAATTACACTGCAATGATAAATTTTCTGATCTAGTTAGTGCTTCCTTATGAGATGTAATGAGATACAGGGGAAAGTTATTTATGCGTAAACAAAAACAGATTTTGGTATTATGCCAAAGTTAGAATATTTGTCCTTATGATACCATTAATATTTTTTTCTAAAATAATATAAATTATTTGTATGTACTATTGAAAGTAGTTAAAAAAACAAATTACTTACAACTTGTTCTTTTCCAATATCAAGGTGTTTGTATTTATATGATATAATGTTGCATTTTATTTGTAGTAAAATTGAATAATGAAAAATATGACGTTGTTTGAGTAAAATAATGAGCATGCAACTTGAAATAGAGAAAGTAGAGATTAGCACTCACGAAAATTAAAAATCGATAATCATCGACATAGGAGTAGATACAAATAGTAGGAAGTAGTATCTAAGGAGAACTAGAGAGAATAGGGAGCGATACACCCTTGCTCTTCAATTCCTCTTCACTGCCAATACAACAATTTATAGAAGATAAAGCTTTCTTTGCAAAACGAGGGAAAAAAAAATAAAGGCACCTTTTTCTTAACTAATAACAATTGGTTGCCCAAGAAATTTCTAGTAAATTCTTGGAGAAACCCTCCAACATAGAACTATAATGTCAGCTATGGCTGTGTGCACAAAGAAAGATCATGATTTTTCTCTGGCAACAATTATCAATCAAAGCCTCAAGAGATACCATACCACCATACTACTTACTACTTACTACTCTTCTTCTACCTCCTCCGTTCTCTGATGCACTTCATCTCCACCTTTTCCCGCTGTCTGAAGCTTCTTATGTTTCTTACTTTTCGCTTTCTTTGCCTTCATTCTGCGTTTCTTCTCATTGGCATCCACCCATTTGTAGTCCGCAGGTATGTTGAAAGGATCAACTTCATCTTTATATCTGTGACTATCAGAGTCACTGGACTGGCCCCCACGACTTCCTTTCATCCATGAAATCCACGAACTAGAGCCCTCTGATTCCTTCGATTTCGCATCATGGAAATGTGCTGGGCTGGACAGTGGAGTTGAAAACTCCTCCACAGGCTGAAGCTCTTCGAATTTCGTAAAAGTGACGAGGACCCGGATGGTAGGAACTATAGGAATAGCAACCTGAGTGACAGAGGTTATAATCATTAAAACCAGAAGCTTTTATGAAGAACAAGTATGGATGCTGAAAAATGTAATGACAGATAGTAACAGATTGGTAGAAATCACGCATAAATTACACCAACACTCAAACAATAATTGATTTCTTTGAAGTAGATCAGCTAAGTGTGATCATCTAACTCCCACTCAACTGAAATGTACTGTAACTATTCAACGATGAGAAAAGTCTAAGTGTGATGTGATAGGAGTAACAATAAATCTAGAAAAAAACCTCTTGCTCGTTTAGTTGTCCAGACAATAGCAGCAAATCTCGGCTTTGCCTTGAATAATTTTAGAATATGCTAGCATGGTTTAAAATAACAATTAACAGTACAGGTGTACCGTGGAAATGATATTCACTCAAAAAGACACCTATAATCTACTCGTGCGCAAATACCAGTACAAGAAACAGGAGAAAAGATAAACCCATGTCAGTCAGAATGTCATCAAAGTTGTGAAACTTCAGATGCTCGTTAGGTACGTATGTGTATATATAGGCCAATGTCGGAAAAATCATAAGATTGTAGAACAATCTTGTACGTTTTGGAGGGTGCGGTTGTGATCAGAGCAAAATCACTTATCTTGCTCGTAACATTGAGATAATAAATTTTATGTCAGTTTTTGCTAATGCAGCTAGGTTTAGGGGGTTGAGTTTCCCAACCCAGTTTGCAAAACAAAAAAATATGACTTCGGCATTATGAGTCTATGCCTTGGGTTCTGCTTTCAAATGTTTTTATTTTGTCATCTGGTTATCTGGACTCTCTATTTTGGTGCTTCCAGTGCTTGTTACGACTTGCAGGTGAACTAATAGATATGAATAATGAACTTTTAATTTAAGTTTTCGAGTTTAGTAACTATCCATTTTTTTATGATATTTATTATGCATAAATATATACTTAAGTATAATTTTGCATTTTCATTACATGATATGCAATTTAAGCTGACTCACTGCCAACAAAAACCAGCTACAGGAGATATGAGCATGCTGTCCTGCAAGAGTGCAGAGCAACCATGCATAACATATAAAGAACTAGTGGTTATGGTATTAGATTACCTTGACAGGAAAAGTTCCATGAGGAAGCTTAGTTGTCAAAAGTTCTCTGAGTCTTCTGATAGCCTTAACCTTATTTGCTAAGATGTCAAGTAGAGGCAGAAGCTCATCAGTTTTCAGAGGAAAATCTGGCGTCAACCACAACACAGGCCTTAAACCCTTTTTATACTCGCTCTCATTCTTCGACTCAGTGTTTGTTCCTTTCTTCTTCTTCTTTTTATTGATTTTATCTTTTCCCTTCTTAAGGTCTCCACTATCCTCCTTCAGAGACTCAGATGCTAACTTTTGCTGATCAACAGATCTCTGATTGCTCCCTTCTGAGCCAAACTTGGAATTTTTCTTCACACTTTTGGAATCCTCGGGGTCATCACTGTTCTTCAAACTTTTCTTGTTCCAACCAAACCAGCTCTTCTTTTCTTTAACCGTGCCATTGGCTTCAGAATTCTCAAAGGAAGCTGCAGAACCATTTTCTTGACCGTCAAAGGCTCCATTTTCCTCATCCTCGTATGTACCATCAGAGTTTCCCATATGGAGTGCAGAATCTAATTGCATTCTTTCCTCAGCAGTCAGTACATCATCATATTCGTCATTGTTTTCCCCATTTATCATGCTTTCTCCATCCTCCACAGCAAAAAGCTCTTCATCAGTCATAGCACCAGGAACCCTCCTTGACTTCACACTAACCATCACATGAAGCATGTCATAAACTTTTGCCTTCCAACTCCCAATCATCTCAGTCTTCTCCTGCCGCCTCCAATTTAAATGGGGAACAAGCTCAGCCTGAGTAACGTCAATACCTGGTCTATACATATTTGTCTGAGACATCAAGGAAACTTCGTGAGCAACCTCAGACTCTGTTGGCTGTGTACCAGCTCCTTCTAAAGCATTTGTGATTTCCTTCTCCTTATGAGAAAGAGCAATCAAAGAACCAGGTGGCAGAGTTAAGTTGCCCTCCTCTGCGACATAGCCCTCTCCAAGGAACAAAAATGTCTGGTCCGATCGTTGGATACGCAAGCCATCAAAACCAGCAAGGGTCATATCAGCACGGAGATTAGACCCACGCTTCCAAATCCGGTAAGTGTCAGAAGGAGCTATTCGCCCAATGAAAGGAATGACAGAGCTCTCAAAATGAAAACTTATCTCCATATAAAAATCACGAATTCGGGACGCTGAAGCAACAATGCGGGGAAGCCTACGACACCATTTAGCCCAAGCCAAAGGTTGATAATGCCGTGCAATAATCATGGCAATAGCTTCCTCTCTAGTGCACACTGCTTCTTGGAGAGCACTCCAACCATGCTCATTCTGTAGACTCCAATCCGCACCAGCAGCCATCAGAATCTCAGCAGACACTGGATCCCGAAGTCGCACTGCAAGGTGAAGAGGGGTCTCCCTACCAGCAACATCACGGCGATCAATAACAGCAGAAACCTCATCCGAATGAAGCTCAGCTGCAAGGGATTCAGCTTCTGTGTTGACCTCTCCAGCCTTAGCCAGCCTGGGAAGGGCAGCAACAATGCGCCTCAGGGCAGCATGGTCGCGCCTGGCAACGGCCAAGTGAGCAGGACTATGTGCATATCTACTTAAATCTTCCATCGATTTCTCTCCCACCTCTCTCTTGTCCCTTCTCCCCGCTCCTAGGTTACTCTCATGAATGATTCCATTGCCTTCCATTATCCGTACACCCTGAGTTACGAAGCAGAAACAGCATACACTTCACACATACCTTGGCCTTGCCTCACACACCCAAATCAACAATTGACGCGGTGCCAATGACAAGGGAAAACCACAGAAATGGGTAATCCGAGTTTACTTTCTGCCCAATTCTAACCCTCTTTTCCCCTGCCACAATGAACCAACCTCCACTATCAAATTACAAGATATTACTTCACTTGCATTAACGATTTAGAAGCAATAACGACAAAAAGCAAGATATCGCGAACTGTTTTTGCTCCAAAATCCGATTTTGGTCCCGAGCACGAGTATGCAGTGAGCCGATCCAACCAATACTGCAAACAAAACGAGTCTGAGCCTAAACCACCGAACAAAGACACAAGCACGGAGTGCCAAGACTTACAATTAAACCAACTTAGCGTTTGCCCATTAAACAAAACGTTTCGAATTGTAACCACTCCCAGAAAAAAAAAATGTTGTAAAACGTAAATTGAAATCAGAAACAGAACACAGAAAACAGCGAAAGACAAAAAAGAAGAGTTAGGAAGAAAAAGAAGGGTATAAGATTGGCGCGTTGGAAAGAATTAAGAAAGAGAGTAAAGAAGAATCCAAGACCTGGGGAGAGCGAGAAGGCGAGAAGGCGAGGCGAAATTGAGTTGCGGGTGCGATCCGAGGAGTTGAGAGGGGATGTGTGGGATAGTTGCAGGAGCAGGGTGTGATGGTTAGGGTTCTTCAGAGAGGTTCAAATTCTCGCGAACTGAAATTGAAATTGGGAGAATGGAGAGAGAAAGAGAAAGGGGAAGATCGGACGGTGGGAATGAAAGGGGAGAGATGAGATCGAAGGGTGAGGATGGATTGGCGAGGGAGGGACCATTAATGCTGACAAATGACAACACGAGACGACTCAAAAGGATAGAGGACGGAATCGGTCACGACTCGGTCCTCCACTCTGACTCGGAGGTCCCTCCCCAACATCCCGCGCTCTACTGTTCTCTGTCCGTCTCTCTTTACCCCTTCACCCTTTTTTTCATTTTTTTTTCTATAATCTTACTTTTCTTTCTCCCATTTAACTCACCTGCCACCCATTTAAATTTAAATATACATACAAAATAAGAAAAGTTTAAATATTCTTTTGGTCATGTTTTTGACAAATTTATTCAATTTTTGGTCTTTTTTTTACATGTTTTAGTTTTTGATTTGTTAAATTATGTTCAATTTGTCATTTTGGTTGATGTCACTTAAATTAATAATGACTGAGTGTCAAGGTGACACGGTTGACATGACATAGCATTATTCACATCATGACTAGTTGTGTTTTTTTCAAATAAGTTCTTGTTTTAGTTAAATTTGTTCAATTTAATCTCTGTTTTAGTTAAATTTATTCAATTTAGTCTCGTCTTCCATTTCATGACCCTTCACCACTGTCACTACTACCACCACCATCACCATTATCGCTGCCACCACCACTACCACCCTACAACCACTACCACCACCACAACCAACCCCTACAACCCCCACCACCACTCACCAACCGGAATAATATTTATCACTTCTTTTATAACACTTTTTGTTACAATAGTCCAAATGGGGTTATCTAACTTGCAAGGTTTTGAAACAATGGCCTATGATCGTCATTATATATGAATGTCATTTTCACCACCACGTCAAGGTTTTTAGACTATAATTGCAGTCACAACAACCGTATTTCTCCATAATTTTCTACAACAAGAATCGCAAAGAAAACACGCACCTATAGTGGAAAACCTCATTTACAAGTGTGGTTATGTCGGTAGTTGCAAAGTGGTTTTGATGATGGTGGTTGTGGGTTTAGTGTGGTGGTGATGGTGATTTTAGTGTGGTGGTGGTGGTGGCATGGTGGTGGTAGTGGTGATAGTGGTGAAGGGTCATGAAATGAGATGTGAGACTAAATTGAACAAATTTAACTAAAATAAAAACTTATTTGAACAAAACACCATCAACCATAACGTGAACAATGTCACGTCATGTCAACAATGTCAGCATGTACACTTTATTACTATCAATTTAAACGGTGTCAACAAAAAAAAACAAAATTGAATATAATTTAGTAAATCAGGAACCAAATTGAACGCGTAAAAAAAAAGAACCAAATTGAACGCATAAAAAAATGATCAAATTGAATAAACTGAAGTAAAAGAAATAACCAAAATAGTATTTAAATCAATAAAAAAATAAATTTAATTCAGGATAATATTTTTTAAATTGTCTTACATTTTTCTAATTTGTACTCTTTTATTATCTATCAGCAAAGAAAATTAATGGTTTAAGTCCATGAAATATAACTATATTGTTAAAGGTATATTTCAAGTAGGTAATTTCAAATGTAAAGAACATTTATAAAATTAACTAGGTATATTTTACGATCAAACTTGACTAAAAATTATTCTTATATGTTATTTTTTTATTATTTTGATTGTTTACGAGAATTCCATTTATTTCGATTGCATCATCTTCGTAACTTAATTATGTTTTATGGATATTATTTTGACATAAGAAAACTTAAAAGGAGAGTTCACATATTATTTTAAGTTGATCGATAATAGCATTAAAATGATAATAATAGAATTGTAAAATGATTCTTTTTAAAAGGTGAATTTTAAGTATAAATCAATCTTACAAACTTAATTTGTAAGGTGGTTGCACCACTTATATATTATAAACTAATATTATCACTAGTCGATGTAGGACTTTCAACTCACTCTCTCACACCGAGACATATACATATTAAGTATGAGACTGATGGCGAAAGGAATGATAGACCCAACAAATGACATGACAAATTGTTATGATAAACTTTAATTTATGACTCTTATACCATGTTAAGAAGTGAACTTTTAGCATAACTCAACCTTAAAAAAGTTTACACCCTCTTATATACTATAAACTTGCATAATCTCTAACCAATGTAGGACTCCAACATACTACGCTGAGGTATATATATCTCTACTGTGGGACTAGATATTAAAGATTATGATGAAATGAGAAAGAAATATATCGAAGATGTGAATGAATTTCATAGCAAACCAAAATAATTAGAATATATATATATAAGCTTACTTAATTGACTATGAATAATTTAATAATCTAAACAAGGACGAGTACTATGAAGGGTATCTACATACTCATCCTAATACCCAAGTACCAAAGTGAACAAGTCGGGAATTCTCCTGTTAATGCAAAATTCTCGTCAAAACGAAACGAGTTCGAGCAATATCCACAAAAACAAATTTATTTGTCATCTTTAACTATTACGACAATTACATATAATTATAGTAAGACATTTATTAACATTTATGATAAAGATTTCAGTTTTCTTAAAATGCTAAAACATAACTAACAACAGGTATATAAAAATAACTCATTCCCATATATATATATATATATATATATATATATATATATATATATATATATATATATATATATATATATCACTCCTTATTCTGAATACACCATTAATTAAAATATAATTTACTTTTCGTAAATTTAAAGTATAGTTTACAAATAAAAAGTATTTAATTATTACAAATTTTAACTTTAATATAAATACAAACTAAATCATATTTATTTATTATTTATTACAGTAATATCAAATAAACATTTACTGCATGTACTTTACTAACTAAAATATCAGTCTACAATTTATAACGCACGTGTCTCGGAAATAGCATATAAATGAAAATAGTAAATATTTAATTTCAGCACATCTTCTATGTATTTAATATGTCTAATGAATTTAACGTAGTGAAAATATAATATTTGTTTTCTTTTTTTTGTCAACTAAGTTCATTTGTGTCTGCAATTATAACTCAATATGCATAAGTTAAATTAAAATTTGTATTATAAATTTAATAAAATTACATATTTCTCAGGAAACATTGTTATTTCATTATTTGAGCAATAACCATTTTTTTCATTAATAAGACGAGGTGTGAATTACTAACACTGTTTTTGTTATGATATAGATGTTATGAATTGTTTAAAGTCAACTATATTATAAATTATTAGCAGTTTTTAGATTTAATTATTGCTTTTAACTTAAAACAAAAAAAACTAAATAATAATTTAATTGAAGACAACATCATCACAAAAGTACATCATCAACCATAATGTATGCGTACCTTCAAATGCTTGTTTCAAAGAATTTCACTTGAGAGTGACTACAATTCCAATGATAGAATTTTGAGATAACTTAATTTTTAATTTTTCTACATTAACACCATTCTTTAACTGTGAGTTTTTCTTCCTAGATTAACAATTCCTAAATTTTCATTTTGAAATGAAAGAAAGGGTAATAAACAATACAAAATAGTTTTTTACAACGATCAAATTCAGCGTAAAAAACATACATTTATGGTAATTTTAGTAAGAATTTGATTTTTACACGTAAATATACATGAAAATAAAGTTTTCATATATTAATAATATTATACTGAAATTAAAATATTGATTAAATAAACAAGTCACGCAAATGAGTTATATAGCACAGATAATTTAGAAAGAGAGCTTTTATATGCAAATACTTAATTGAAAATGTAACTTTTCATTTTGATGGAACTATTTAAGTGCAGTTATAAAAAGGGTTTTTTAATTCTTTAAATAAGGGTAGCATTTATTTGTCCTTTAATTAAAATTTCCATTTTCTTAGTTTTTCAATTTTGTAAAATGTTTCTTTTTCATTTTTCGAATTGGACTGTATTACTTGATATAGTAAATGATGGACCGTTAAGCTTTTCTATACGGATTTAATTCAATGACATGAATTTTTCAAAAACTTATATATGTTTTAGTTTTCTAACATACTACTCTTTTTTTACTATCCGACTATATTTTTTCAATTTTTTAATCACTTCATCTTAAGCAATGTTATTTTTAGTTTCTACTGTTAAATGATATTACTAAAATCTTCGAGTAGTTGTAATGTAAATTATCAGTTAACAAATACAGATATTTTGTAATACTAATCTTTTTTCACTTCATTTTCATTTTCAAAATTTTGGTTCAAGATGGAATAATAATTAAATTTCTTTATTCGAATCAAACCTGGTTACGTTAATTTGTGACATTTTATCTTTGAAATATTGTGAAAATCGTTATATTTTATATAATTTTATTATATAAATTATTATTCTCCATTTTTTATTATTGTGGAATAACACTCTTTATTTTATGAATGATACGTTATTTTGGACTTATGATGAACGGTTCATGATACGTTGGATCGTTTAGTGAATGGTCTATGATCAACTATAATATTGTTCAATAACATTATTCCTAATCAAGTACGCTTCCACTAATTAAGTATTAGGAACTGTTCTGAATATATTTTGAATATTTTATTGTATGATCACACTCTTTATGATCTGTCTGTTTCGATCATAATCTAACAAAAGTGACATAACTAATATCAAATGTAAAATATATATCTTTTGATTTATTTTTACTATGATGTACTTTTTGAAGAAAATCGTTTAACAAAGAAATATATTAGGTAAGAGATGCAAATCATAATTTTCCGAAGACAAAAGTCAATATTGATAAATGATTAAAGTATTATACTTTTCAAAGTTAACAAAAAATTAATAAATTAAAAAAAAAAGTCACTTAATTAAATTCAGATGACAAAAACAAAAAGAGAACATTGTACCTAATGTGAAAAACTAAAAACATATTCAAATCTTTAATAAATTTTAAAAAATAGTCATGTCATTAAATCGAATCCATTCGATATATATTAACTAAACTACAATTTGTTATATCATCAATCATGTTTATTTCTAAAAACTAGAAAAGAAAATATTATAAAATTAAAAGATAAACATTTTCATTAGAAGTTAAAAAAACAAACAAACTAGTAACCGAATTTGGATAATTAAAATTATATTTATGGCAAAACAAAACTTTTAACTTAAGTAGAATAGTGGAAGAAAAATTGGAAGATAATTTTAAAATACATCAAGAACTTAAGATTTTCAATAGTTTTTTGTGTTATATAATTAGTAATGTTACATGTTTAAATTTTCAAAGTTAAAATTTACATTCCACAATTCTTTATGGACTAGGTTGAATAATTATTCCCTTAAGCCTACACATCGACCTTTGTCGAAAACATGATTGTCGTTGTCTGAGAAGAAACACATCCACAAAACTATTTTCTCATTTATAACTTCCAATGTCGTCTTTTACTTCACTATCAAAAAATAAAACTACTTTTTTTTTAAATATTTCTAATAATAATTTACTTTTTGATAACTAATTCGACCCTACTTCTTAATGTTCAACAGATGCAATAAAAGAACACCTTAAAAAAATATATCAATGGTTTTGTTCTTCACAAAGTTTTTTTGTGTGTGGAATTCACTCAATGCTCATGACCTAATATAAATAACATTTTGAATTAAAGAAAATAATTGAAAGATTGTAAAAGTTATTAGGAGATAATTGAATGCACTTTTTCCTTCATAATATTACTTAAAGTGAGAATTATTTACTTAATATGAATTAATTTACATTGAATAAGTCTATTTGAGAGACTTTGATCATTAATTAGACGTTAATTTCAAATAAAGTTACTCAATACTCGTCATGTGCGTGATTAACAAAAAAAAATGCAATTCTTACTTTTTCATTAACTATGACTCGCACTAACTTGTCCTTTCTCATATAATCACGGGTGCACCAAAATAGCCTCACGTGCAAGCAAAAAAGAGGACTTAAAATTTGAGGAAATTTTTTTTTTTACTCTAAACAAAGTTTTCATTATGTGACCTACGATTTCTCTTTACTATGTTGCAAGCATGAAGGAAGGGGAGAAAGAAAAATTCTTTATACTTATATAGGGAAGTCAAGAAGAAAGTTATTGAGATTCAGTTAAATAAGATAAAAAATTATTTTTTTTCTATTTCTGTTTGTCACCTTAAAAGTAATATTAAAACATAATTATCATTTTAATTTAAATTTGAAACTTTCCCACATAATATCCTTACAAGAGTAGTTTCTTACATAAGAAAATAATATATTATAATTTAGTATATTTCCATATATAACTATCAGAAGTATTTTCTATAGAAAATTGAACGATACATGGAATTTAGTTTCAATCAATCATAAGAGTTATTGTGTTTATTATTGTATGTCCTTCGTACAAGTTGTCATGTTGACCTAATTTTAATTGTGCACATTCTAAATTGAAGTCATGCAAAAGTTAGTATAATTTTAGTCCAATTTTGATAGAAGTTGTACCAATTTGATACAATTTCAATTTTAAAAATGTTTTGAACTAAAATTGTATTACCTTAGCATGACTTATTTCATAATAAAGTTATGTCACCTTGGTGGCTCGAATTATTTATTTTCATAATTGATTTAAAATTTGTCTTATTTCATTAATTTAAAAAAAAAAATCATCAAAATGATGTTTTTGCCGAATTTGTTTATCATAAAACCATCTTTTAATGACATATCTTTTAATGTTACCAATAAATTTCTATAAAAATTCTAACACAAGTCTGAGTCATCAACAATAAAAATCCTATTATATTGTTAATGTATATAGAGACATTATGAAAAAAAATATTGTATTCAACCACCATATCATGTTGCAACTTAAACGATGTCAACAACCAATCATTAACCTCTCACTTTATTAAAAATAATCACTCTCATAAATTCTTCATTCAAATACATGAAAACATCCAAATATATATAATTACAAATACATAATTATTTTCTATATAAAACATTCATATGTAATATCATTCCAAATGTTCTTAGTATCATAAGAAGTTGATGATTCACATATCTACTTCTTTAAAAAAAATTACTTCATTTTAACATAGAAATGACTTGTTGATTCTTTTTCAATTTGTCTTCCCTCTCAAATCTAAGTGTATTGACATGCAACTTTGTTGATCCTATCCTAATGGAATCTAGATCATGTTTAAGCCTTTGCACGTTCCTCACATCATAAAACCTAACAAATCCATGTTTATGTCCCCACCTGTCTAATTTTCTAGATATGAACACTTTAAGTGACTCTATCCCAATGCTGGAACACCTTCCACATATCAGATTCACCATAACTCTATGGGAAAAAAGGAGAAGTACGTATTGATTTTTCTTTCCCTAACCATGGCTCCTCTCACTTATATTCAGACGGAGTGAGTCTCAAATGTCATCGATGATGTGAACACCACCTTTAGAAATTGGAAAATAATAGAATTGGCTTTGATATCCCTATGAATAATTGTATGATGTGTGTACATGTGAAAATATACACCATAACGCTCGTGGTTTTAGTGCTACTAGGTTTTTAGTTTCTAAATTAGTTGAATATTCCTTTCATATAACAATTAATATTTTTTTGTCTTCTACATAGTCCATCCATTGCTCTTCCTATTTTCAGGTGATTTTTTTTTTCTTTTTCAATTGTTATTGTGTTATCTTGACATTGATTTGTGTTTTAACGGAATGTTTATGGAAGATATGCAGAGAAAGATATGTTAGTTTTGATGCACCAATATTTCACAACCAAAAGGAGGGTGAATTGGTTTTAATAAATTTTTCCCAGTTTTAGTAATTTCGAAACTGTTTTGATAAAACATTTGCTTGTTGAATCAATTAAAATAGTGTGATTGGATGTTTAACGTTTAGAGCATTTATACCATGTCAAAAATATAGAAAATAAGAGATATATCACACAAGAGATTTATACTAGTTCGATTCTTTAAAATCTACATCCAGTTTTCTTTAGCAAACAACATCTAGAAATTTTCACTATATCTCAAGAATTACAAGATTTAAATATACACTTGATAAATCCTGACTTTAAGACAAAAATAACACACAAGCAAGGCTACCACACACTTCCTTAAACAAACAAAACAACAAGGCTATCACACACACTTATTTTAGACAAAAAAACATAAAAAACAGAGAGTTTCAAACTATACTAAAACACAAGAACACAACCTAAAAATTAGATTGAGTACATCTTTTTCAAGTCTGAATTTTCTTCATCTTGCCAAGCCAACTTTAATGTGTCTTGATGAAATTCTCAAGGAGGACCTTCCAAAATTGCTTCAAAAATCTGTCCCACACCGACACCTATCATTGTTGATCATTGTTGGTGCAATAATTTACATTCTTTTAATCTTTTTATTAATGTAGTATTTTTTTGGCATTGCATTAAAAAGTTAATACTATTTACACAATGATATAAAAGTAAAGAATCACCTTTATCAAACAAAATATAAAAAGAATAAATCAAATATTAATATCTTTAAAGAATTATTCTTATAATAATTACTAACTTAATTTTAGAATAATAAACACATTAATAGTTTATTTAGTCATTTAAGAATGTGATAAATATTGTAAAAATAATCAAAGTAACATGTTTTATTAATTATAGGTAATGTGTTCATGATAATTATGGTCCACTGTTAGTAACTTTCTTATATATACTCGATTTATAAATTCAATAAACGGGAGATCTTAAAACATGTTTAATTTTTTATTTTATTTTAATTTAACCAATAGTTAATAAAATGCTGTGAGAAAAAGCTAAGCAACATTCTTTAAATATTGATTAAGAGTAGAAATAAAAAAAAATTACAAAACTCATTTACACATTTCATGTAATTTTTAATATATTATCTTTTTTACTAATAGCCAACGAGTTATTATACTAAATACTTGTAACTAGTATTAATGGATTGCATTCAGCCAAAATAACTAATTAACTATTTTCTTACCGTATGAGGAATCAAGTAATATCTATATTTAACTGAGATGCAAACTCTTCTCAAATTTTATTGTATTAAGAATATTTCAAATTTCATATTAAATATAAAAAAAAGATGTGTGATTGTTTGAGTTTTGCAATAGCGGTCCAAGTTCAACGTTTTGGAAATTGAGATATGCATAAATGTTTTGAAAATTGAGGTATGCATAAATGTTTTAGTTCATTAATTAATGATATAAAAAAAAGAGCTTCTTTTTCTTAACACTGAGTAAACCTTTATCATCATGATTTGACTTACGCTAAACCTAATTAGCCCAAAGAGATACAGACATAGATTATTCTGTCTGTTAAATCTTGCATTACTAATATTATTCTGGAAAATATCCATTAACAAAGTAATTTTTTTATAAATTTGATAAATTACTAAATAAAGTAAAAAAATACTATTTTTATTATTTCTTTTTTATTAAAAAATAAAAAATTAATTACTTTAATCATATTTATAAAAAAATTATCAACTTTATCGAACAAAATTTGTCAAAACCTCATTTTCCCCTTATTTTATATATCTTATAACAATAATAATGATAATAATAATTGTTATTATTGTTATAAATAAATAAACAAACACATTTTTAATTTAAAATGACCGTAAAACTGGAACAGAATATATATTTGCATTTTCTAAAGGTACCTGTCATCTGAAAATCAATTTATTACAATGACTTTAGTAAATAAAATTATAAATTTATAAGTTTATAAATAAAAATATTTATATTTTGGGAGAAAATATTTTTTTTAATATATAATATACTTGTGTCATTGGCTGTTAAAAATATATATATTTGGTCATAAATTTTATGCTAAAATAAAAGTCCTATTAATTATAACTACTTTAATAACAATAAGTGTATGTTTATAAATTAAAAATAAAAACATTTATATTTAGGGTACACCTTATATAAATATAATCACTAACTTTTATATATATATATATATATATATATATATATATATATATATATATATATATATAACAAAATATATATATATTTTTTTTTATAATTTAATTTCAATTTGTTATGATAAAAAAATACTGATAAACCAGTTTAATGAGATTTGTGGGATTATATCATAAATTAGAATATACATTTTAAAAAACAATATATTTTTTCTTTTTTCACACTCTTAATTAAATATTATTAATATTAGATTTTTTTTCTGATGTAGATTTCTATTCCAAGCACTAATCTCACATCTAATATAAAATTTTATTTTTAAAATTTTCATGTGTTTTCTTATTTAGTTTGTCTTGTTTTTTCTGTCTACATTTATAAATCAAATTTTATTAACATTTTTTTTAACGGTGAAAAGTAATCTTATATTATAACATGAATTATTTATTATAATTTTAAAAAATAATTTACATATTTTATAGAACTATAATCACTTCCACATGAAATATAAAATCAATATGAAATCGAAATATTGGATTTTATTTTGAAATCTCTATCGCCGCAATAGAAACCAATAGGAGAATTTTACCTGTGCATCAACCCGATAAACGCTATTAATTCGTACAAATCGATGGGAAGACATGCATTGGTTTCTTTTGAGATTTTACCTAATATTTTGGTCATAATTTTTTTTATTCCCGATGTAATAAATAAGTATCTTCTTTTACCAAAAAGATCTCTTCTTTAAAGATCACGCCACAGATAAATAGCAGAATCAACAACAATAACCATCATTAGTCACTGTAACTTATACTTTGGGGATTCTCTGCACCCACACTCAAAATGTTCAAGAACATGGAAAAAACTACAGCAACTTTTCTAGAAAAAGAAGAAGAAGAAGAAAAACCCTCCGAAGAGTGGTGTTTTGGATGCAAGGATGGTGGGCAAATGATCATCTGTGATCACCCGTGAGTCTTCTCTTTAGTTTCTTTTCACCAAGAAATGTTGCTTAGTTTAGTGTTAATTAATCAATGGGTGTTAATCACCATCCATGTTTATTTATTGTCTTTTCAGGGGGTGTAAGAAAGTCTATCACCCAATCTGTGTGGGAAAGGATGCCGGTTTTTTTGAGCATGTACATTCATGGTTATGCAGTAAGTTTGTTGTATTTATTATAATGGCGTTAATGTATTAGTTACCTTCTGCATGCAATGAAATCTGGTAGTGATAAAAAATACAAAACATGTTTTGCATGTATTGGAATCTGTGTTTTAATCTATTATATATAAGGATTGGATAAATTTTATACTTCTACATTTTGAAACTTTGATTTGTTTTTCTTCGTATTTTCAGGTAGACATTTTTGTTGCCAATGCAATGATATTTCAAAATTTCACTGTCTTGCATGTCCAAAGAGTTTGTGCAGGAAGTGCTTTGGTGCGTCCGAAGAATTTACCGTTGTTAGAGGGGTAAAAGGATTATGCATAGACTGTTGGAAGCTGATGGAGATTGTAGAACAAAATTTAGACCATGACTCAAATGGGGTAAGCGTTAGAATGGAATTTTGAATAGTTCTTAATAAATTTACTTGTTTATGATCTGATATTCCTTACTGTCAAAAATAATAACACATTCATGAAACTAGCTAGTTTGACAGTTTAATATTGGAACGATCATAAAGTATCTTACAAATTTAGTTACGATGTTACCATTGATGTTCTTATTATAACTAAATTTGGTAGTATCTTGTAAATTTGGTTTCGATGTTACCCTTGCTGCTCTTGTTATAACTAAAGTTGGTTAGTTTTTGTCGGAACAACAATACTGGTTTAATCAAATTAGTAGTACTAGTTGGGGTTATATTACTATGTATGTTCTTACTGGCCTTGAAAACTTATTTGCTCATTGCAGAACAAAATAGCCTTGAATGACAGGGAAACATACGAATGCCTGTTCAAAGAATATTGGGAAATTATTAAGGTAGAAGAAAGATTGACTAGTGAGCACGTTTTTGCTGCACAGCCAGATTTCAGAACGTGTAAACCTTTTCAACATCATAAAGAAAACAGTAAAGGTGAAGAGAAAAAAGTACAAAATGAGTTGAAAGAAGGGTCGAGAAGTGATGCTATTTTTGCTGAAAGCCCGGACTACAAAAAGTTTGAGAGTTTGCTACATCATAAAAAAGTTAGTGAAGTTGAAGAAGCTCAAAATGAGGTAAAAGAAGGGTTTACTGGTGATGTTACTTATGTTGCACATGCTGACTACGAAAAGTTTAAAAGTTTTAAGCATCATAAAAAAATTAGTAAAGTAGAAGAAGAAGAAGAAGAAAGTGAAGATGAAGAAGAAAGTGAGGAAGAAGAAAGTGAGGAAGAAGAAGAAGACGATGAAGAGGAAGAAAGTGACGAAGGAAATGGTTTGATGTCATTTACTAGTGATGAAGATAGTAAGTCAGCTAAAAGGAAAAGGAGCAACGCAGAGGAGTTTGTGGGATGGGGATCAAAACCTCTCATTAGCTTCCTTGAATCCATTGGGAAACATGGAACTGAACCATTAACCAAATGGAATGTGAATTCTCTCATACATGAATACATCAAAGTGAAAAGCCTTGACCACCCTAGATACAAGGAGAAGTTCCTCCCTGATGAACGGTTGTTTCCTATATTTAAAAAGAAAGTTGTCTCAAAAGGGGATATATATTATCTGCTTGAGTTTCACATTGCCAAGAGAATGGACGATTCATTTGAGGATAAAAACAATGTTCAAATCAGTAACAGTTCACTGGACCAGCATCTCAATGCTAAGAAATCATGCATTCAAAGCAATTTGTCAACCTTAATTGGAAAACCTCCATTGAGAAAGGGAGAGTCTTTTATCAAGCATAGCCACTTTGCATCCATTAATGCCCATAATATAAAGCTCATTTATCTAAAACGAAGTTTGGTGCTTGAGTTTTCAAAACAGCCTGAAAGTTTTCTTGGTAAGATTGTTGGGACTTTCGTCCGAGCTAGAATGGATTCCAATGATCCTAGGCAAGGGAAGTCTTACCATCTCGTGAGAGTTTCAGGTAATAAATTTGATACAGATCTGATACTTTGTGTTCACCACTTCCATTCTTTCTTTTTTTGTATGTTATTTCATATTTGTTCATGTAGTTTTAGTCTCTTACTTATGTCTTAATTCTCACATGATTGACCCTTTCTCTTGCTTAACTTCTAGGTGTTGAATTTGATGAAACGTCTAAGAGAACCCTCTTGCAAGTTTCCATAATGCCTAAGGCCATTGCCATTTCAGAGCTCTCTGATGAAGATTTCACAGAGGTAAATGACTTGCACTGAGCCTGTAATTATGTTCATGGAATCAACTATAAACATGTAATAGGAAAGATATCTTTCCAAATGTTTCCAATTCTTAGTTGAATTGGAAATTATCTAATTTTGACATTCCTCTCATCTCCTAGAATACATTAGATACCAACTGTGTTATTTTTCTTACAGCAAGAATGTGAGGATTTGCAGCAAAAAGTGAAAGCCAGCTTGCTCCCAAAGTTAACTGTGGTAAGTTATTTGATACATAAAGAGCATATGTTTTATCTTTCGAAGAGTGACTATCTGAAAAATAGTTTAATTGGAACCATATTATTACTACACATTCTTGTATCAGTTTTTGTATGCGTAGTTTAATGAATATTATCATAACTTAGAAAATGGTAGTTTCTTTCCATTGAACATATTTCAAACCACGATTATAACTACTTTGTCTTTACCTCAATGGCGTTTGGCAGGCTGAGGTTCAAGAAAAGGCTGAAAGTCTTCATGAGGATATAAAAAAACATGTATGATTCCCTGACTCTGCCATGTCAACATTTATCTTTGTTGCTCTTCTGATTTCAACATATCTGATCAATAACTAGTTTATATGCATTTTCTGGATTCTATCAATCGAATATCATTACATCAAATGCAGTAGCCAAACTTTTTGTTTCATCTTCTACTCATCTAATCGAACTCTATTTTACTTATATCATGTTAAGATGTGGTAACTATTTATGCAGCAAAACTTTCACTTGTGTGGTTCACTTTCTTCTACTTACATGTAACATGGTTTAGTATTTGTTGAATTAACAGTTTGCAAATATGCCACATAATATTGTTTTTCTGACAATCCTCACTCCATGATTATGTTCTTGGTAGAGCTTCACTACTCGCTTAGTTCATCTGCAAAATCAAATTGACCGTGCAAATCTCAGAGGACGAAATAAAGAATATCCTTTTATATTTTACATGGAAGTTAATGAACATGTGAATTCATTCTAGCATCACATTCCTACATACTTACTGATACTAACTAAAAGTGTTTGATACATAATGCATTATGATGTATGCTCCTAAGATGCTATAATTAGTGTTGTTTGGTTTGGCATTTGATCCATGTTTGTATTGTATCTCCTAAAATGTGTCATTCAAACCAATCAAAATACAAAAAAATTAAAAGAATTATAGTTTGTATCTCCTTAACTGCTTTTGCCATACAAAAATTGCATTACTTGAGGAAAGGGAACGGCTTGAACAACTATGGAAACAAGAACAACTGATAAAGAGCGTACCATCAGTTCGTGCAGAGCTTGTTGAGGCAAAATGTGGTGATTCAGAAGACAAAGTGATTCCTCACTCTTAATTGTAAGTTTTTGAGATATGGACTCAGTTTCAGACTTAGCTTTTCACAATTATTAAGTTTCTAAACTGACAAATGAACAATATTTTGTATCTCTAATCTTATATAAGAATTCCAGTCCCTGCATTTTAAAATTTTCTTTACAAAGCCTCATAATAGAGATTTTTTTTTTTTTACATCGAGTAATGAATTTGGTTGATAAAAATATACATCTTTGTGAATATTTATATTTAAAAAAAAAAACAAAGAATGATGTGTTCTTACTAAAATATTTAACCCATTACTATATTAAATGGTTTAATAAGATTAATATGGTATTTTTTAGTATAATTTTAATTCGAAAAATATAAATAATCTTCCACAAATAAATGTCATACTAAAGTTCACCAACACTAATATAAAAAGTTGACCAAGATGATGAATGTTTTAAGAATTTTGTGTTGAAATAAGATATGGTTGTTGTTTTGAGCATGATATTTAGTGGCAATAATTAAGAAAAAGTGATTTGCAACTACAATGAGTGTCAACTCAACTGCTTTATATCTTTATCTTAAGTAGAAAGTCAACCAACTTTTGGCATATGTTATAAAGCTATAAGGCATTGCTTATCTAATTTGCAAACCTTCAAGAGTCTAAACACTTATTTGGTGGCCATGGAATAATAATAATAATAATTTTATCTTATTATATTAAGTTATTTGGTAATAGTATGTAATTAGTTAATGTAATCTCTTATTTTATCCTATTAATAAAAAGGATTTCTTATTCTAATATAGGTGTTGAGTTAAAAACTAATGGAATAGGCATATATATATATATATATATATATATATATATATATATATATATATATATATATATTTATAAATATATTGTTCATAACATATGTCTTGTTCAAAAGATTACTTTAAAAAAACATTTCATTTAGTTTTTTTAAAAATGATTTCTTCCTATCTTTACTAGTGTATAATAAAAAATAACTTCTCAATATAAAAAATAAATTAACTTAAAAAATGAACAAATAAAGATCAAGGATAAAGATTATATGGAGAAAAGTAACAGTGACTAAATTTCAATTTTTAAAAATTAACTTAATAACCCAATTTTGTCCTCCTACGTTAATTTACATTAACACTAAAAGTAATTGAAGTTAAAACTATTGGAAATTATTGTTTTATAATACTAATCTTTTTACTTTTACTATAACTTGTATGCTGTTTTTAGATTTGTTTGTTGTAATGGAAAATAAATTAAAACCTTTTTTAAGTTTAAATGAAAAAAATTAAAATATTTAATTAAAAATAAACTAAAATATTTTTGAATTAACTGAAAAAACATAGATTTTTTTATTTTAATTAAAAAAGTTATTTTTTTAATAATTTGGTTAAAAAATAGTTTTTTTTTTAATTAATGTGAATATGGAATTATTATTAAAAAAAAACTTGTTTGTTTGTTGGCCATTGTTGGTGCAATAATTTATATTCTTTTAATCTTTTTAATAATCTAGTCTTTTTTTGGCATTGCATGAAAAAGTTAATACTATTTACACACTGATATAAAAGTAAAGAATCATCTTTATCGAAGAAAATATATGTAAAAAATAAAATATTAATATATTTAAATAATGATTCTTATAATAATGACTAATTTAATTTTAGAATAATAAACACATTAATATTTCATTTAGTTATTTTAGAATGTGATAAATACCGTAAAAAAATTGAAGTAACATATCTTTTAATTATTGTTAATCGTCTTCATGACATTTATGGTCGAGTGTTAATAATTTTATTATAAACATTTTTTTAAGTTCACATTTTAATGTTTGAGAGTTTGATGCGAACTTAATTAACATGCGGATTTAATTAAGATGCAAACTTATGAATTTTTAAGAATCATATTATAATATAAAATATTATGAGTCATAATATAATTATAGTATAAAAGATTATGAATGTTGAAAAATTTTAAAAATGATTAAAATATGATAAATATAAGATATACGACAAATATAAGAAATATGTTAAAAAAAAAATTGTTATATATATATATATAATAAAATATAAAGTCAAGTAACTTTAAGAGATTTTTCGTAAAATTATTAATTTGAAAATTTTCTTTTTTAAAATACAGATTTAAACGAGATACGAATGTTATATATATATATATATATATATATATATATATATATATATATATATATATATATATATATATATATTTTTTATTTTATATATATTTTTTTTAAAATCTA
>Ga0214542_1000959_pt1 | contig 56940 bp, 23 predicted proteins | sample CNSS1metaG_FD_160096 | JGI IMG/M metagenome (GOLD analysis project Ga0214542, IMG submission 160096) | Root nodule microbial communities from cowpea collected in UCLA plant growth center, Los Angeles, California, USA - CNSS1 | ecosystem: Host-associated > Plants > Roots > Nodule | place: USA...
TAGTAAAAAGAAATATATTTATATATATATATATATATATATATATATATATATATATATATATATATATATATATATATATATATATATATATATATGGAAAACTTGGTTAATTTACACAAAAGGTTAATTTCTTTCTATATTACTTATCTTGGTCCGTTTTTAAAATAATTATAGATAAAAGTTAAGTTTTACTTCATTTTATTTTGGAGTCGTCAGTATTATCGAGACTTGTAATATTAAAGTCAAATTTAATATTTGATAAAAAAATTAACTTTAATATTTTAAAAATAAAAAGATAATGATAAATAGTATGAAATAGCCGAAAAAAAATAAAAATCTGAAAAGAAAGTACCTATTTTGTTATATTGATGAAATCATAATTCTTCATTTTATATGTATTTATTAAGTATTTTATTTTTCTTTATATCTTTCTTTCTAAACATATGTTAAGCATTTGATTATTATTTTTAGTGTACACAAGTCTTTTTTCATAAAATAAAAGGAATGAAGATATATATTAATTAATATGTAATTACAGATTTAAATAATTAATAAAATATTTATATTCATTAAAAAAAATCAGTGAAAGTTTACATAAAAAATCTGTAATTTTAGTATTACAGTAAAATGTATACAGGATTATTTTTTTAGTTTTTTCTATTTTAATTATTTTATTGCATGCTGATAAAATATGTCAGATATAAATAATTTAAAATCCGAAAAACAAAAATATAGAATGGGAATAACAATTTTAGCCTCAATTTGTTTTTTTTTTTAAATTAAGAAATTTTAAATTTATAGGTCTAACTTGCGAAATACTCCAGTTTTTGGCAAATAAGAAATCCCTTTGTATAAAAGCGGTTCCTTCGCTCAGTGGCTTCTTCATTCTTTTCTTGGTGAAGAAAGAGAACACAAAGATCGAAGAAAACGAACATGGAAGACGCATCTGCATCAAAGTACATCCCGCACCAGATCGGAGGGCTCCAAAACGATTCGTTTCGATTCGGACTCGATGGAGTCAAAAGCGACATTGTTGGTTCTCACCCTCTCCAATCGTCTCTCCAATCCGTAATTTCTCTAAACCCTATTTACCTCTCTTCATTGCAATTGCTCCTTTTGATCTTTCTCCGTTTTCCTCAATTTCACTTTAGAACCGCTTCTTCCAATTCCACCTGCTACCTATTTCCCCTTTTTAATTAGGGTTTCATTTCGGAACAAAAAACGCTTAGCTGAAAATAGTCTAAATGTTTATCGGTTCGAGCAGATTCGCGTGTTTGGTTTGTCGGTACTCTATTCAGTGTTCGTTTTTGTTGTGGTTGTTATTTTCAGACAAGGAGGATGGAAGAAGCGATGAAGAGACAATGTAAAGTTAACTTGTATGGAACTGCTTTTCCACTGAAGGAGGAGCTTGACAGGCAAATACTGTCTAGGTACCAGCATTTGGATTCGATTACTCTATTGCATATTTTAGTATAGTTCCATGAAGTGTTTCAAAATTCAAAGCGTTTCAGTGATAATTTGACATGAGGCCTTGTTTTTGTCGGTTGTTGCTAGTTAATGCATGCCTTGATTTTCAGGCACAGATCATATTGTATACTAAAATTTGTGTCTTTATGAATATGAAAAGAGCTAAGAACATGTGAATGAGATTTTGATTAGTGATTAATTAACATCACCTTACCATTTTGATAGTGCATATGGTTGGTTAGGTGGGCAGAAGTTTGACTCGTGATAGATCTTATGTTTGGGATAAAAAAATCTTTTTATTTATGGAAAAATGCATTTGAATTTGATCGAGTGCCAATGTTCCTTGTAGGTTCCAGCGGCCTCCTGGACCAATTCCATCTTCAATGCTGGGTTTGGAGACTGTTACAGGAAGCATTGATCACTTCGGTTTTGAGGATTGTCTAAATGGTAATACGCTTTGTCTTTGTTTTTCGTGTTTGTTAGCCTGCTTTGAATCATTTGATTTCAGCTTAAGCTGTTGTTCCTGTATGATGTATTGAAATTGAAATTATGGTTCATTATCACAAAATCTTATAATTGTTATTCCTGAGAGTTGTGATTTTTGTGCTCCATTTTTCTGAATTAAAAGGAAATATTATAATTATGCTTTATTAGTACTTGACATGAACTCCACTACAGGGCAAATCTGGAATTTTTTTTCCTATGTTTTTTATTGTTTCTCTGATTATGTAAATTTCGGGATATCTTGGAACTTTTCTTTTTGATAAGAATCGTACGAACTTATGCTCCTAACCTTGAAACAATATTTTCAATTGTTTTGGAACTATGTTATGTTTGCAGAAATAACTGAAATACAATTCTTTTGGTGTTATATGCAATTACATACCTTTTTGTTTTGAGATGATTGTAGTCTTTGAGATAGTTGTAACAAAGCTTTTGTTAGGATAATGAATACATGTAAGTTCCTTTTGTTTTGAGATGGTTATAAAGGATGTAAAGAGAAGTCTATATTAAAATCTTCAAAGCGGATTCAGTTATCTTGAGAATCTGCGTTCTTATTTAGACTTTTTTCTTTATCAGATGACCTTAAATCAGAGACTTTGAACCCTTAATTACGGATCAAGGATGTCAAATATATTTAACTACTTAATGCTGTTGAAATTTGCATTGAGCTTACAATTGGGTTAAATATGTTCTTCATCCCAAAATATTTTCCAAATTTATGTTTCATCCTTAAACTGAACTAATATTTATTTTGTCTTTGTACTTTACAAAATTTATGTAAACCCTAAACTAAACTAAGACCTATTTTCGAAAGTCATGGAAAACATCATTTTCAGAAAACGTTGATGAAACAGATATATAGTTTAGCTAGGAACAAAACGCAAGTTTTTCAAATAGTTTGGGGATGAGAATCATATTAAACCTTATTAAGATTTGACGAGCATTATAATTTAAATGCAACACTGGAAGATAAATGCATGGTATGTATGAACTAAGCTTAATATTTTAAGCCACGTTATTTGTAATGACCATAGAAGACAGCTTCCAATGAATCGATGCTATGATTGTGAATTTAGTATTTAAGAAATGCAATCTTAGCTGTTGCTGTTGCTGTTTTTTTGATTCATTAGGATATGACGTATTGTTGTTGTACTTACTTGTGTGTCTCTCATTGTCATTGGTATCATTTGCAGACCCCCGTGACTCTGAGACTTTCAGGCCATCCGACATGCATCATGGGATGGAAGTTCGCCTTGGTCTATCCAAGGGACCAGTGTACCCAAGTATTATATAATTAAATTTGACTTTTCTTTTATGGTAAAATCTTCTTGTTATTCATTAAGATGGAAGTGTCCAAGGAACCTACATATGCAATCATGGATTTATGTTTTCCTTTCCGTTGGATGCTAGAAATGTTATGGTCTATATTAAACACACCATGTCTTTCAGAGTAAATGCAGAATTTATGCCTGAGGCGTTTGAGTTGAGTATCCTTGTCTCGGATAATTATTTGATTCCCATGCGAAGGGAGTCAATTTAGAATGCTTGGAATTAAGAGAAAGACGTGTCAAAATAGTTATGTTTTTATATAAGTAAGATAGATATTATTTATGCAAAATAGAGAGGTTTGCTAGAAAAATTGGTATCTATAGATTTTTATCTTTTTGGGCTCGCAAGCTTGTTGTTATGAATACATGTTATTCGTTGGAAAATTTGGGTTGAAAGCGAAGGGAACGTAGACCTGCCAAATTGACTCTATCCTGTATGGGCTAGGACGAAAGGAAGTTCCCATGGGCCAAATGTTCATAAAAGCTTTTACTTAGCGCATGGGCTCATGTTTTTTAACTAATTTTTTTAAATGATAATTCAAAATAACGACTATTAAAAAAAAATGTACACATGAAAGCAAATTTAATTTTGCTCCCAATTTTTAATTTCATAAATATATATAATTTAATGTGAATTATTAATATTAGGAAAAATCTACTTCTACAAGAAATGAAAATTTTTATAAACTCATGTAAAATTATAATGTTAGGTTAATATTATAATGAAGAAGTGCAGTTAATCATAATCTCACATATTTTATGTTTAAATAGCAATATGTCATATTTAGCTTATTAAATATTTATTTGTTATTTATGGTAAAATATATCTTAATATATTTAGTGCATTTTACTTAAATAAATTTATCATGCTTATAATATGGAAATTGCAAAAGCTTTCCTATTGTGAACAATGAATAATATAAAACTCCATCAGAAGTTAATATTAAAATTTACATATATTAGGTACAGATAATAAATATTAATCAAAATAGAATATTTTCTTTATATATATATATATATATACACTAGCCGTTATTGTGCCGGTATGCATTTTTTAAATATGCGTATATATAAAGAATAACTATTCATAAATAAAGAAGAAGAGAAGAAGCACGGATTTTATAAAAAATTTGTAAAAGTAACAGTCAATTTTTAAAAATTTAATAAATTATTATATTTAAAGGGTAAAATCGATATTTTAAAAAATGGACACAAAAAGGAGAATTCCCTTTATATATTGTTATATATATATATATTCTATTTTTGAAGTTCCGACACCATTTTATTTTTAAAAAGTGTCTAAGAAATAAAATAGTTTAAATTATACTCTAAGTGATCCAAGACTATTACAATATTATAATATCAAATATGTTAAAATAATATGCTTAGGGTCATTAACTATAATAAAGTTGAACTTTAAAAGTAAACGATATTACAGATAATTGACTTTAACCATTTTATCTTACCGGACTTAAAAGTTGAAACATTAGTGGTCTAAATCACTTAAGAATTGAGATTAACAATATTTTAAATACACATTCTATCACAATCTTTTAAATACACCTTCTATAGCAATCTTTTAAATACACCTTCTTTACTCTTTTAAACTATTTTTAAAGATAAAATTTTTGGTATAGCTTTAAACTCTAAACGAACAATTCTGATTAATTCTAAATTATATCTCAGATTAAAATAAAAAATTATTTAGAATAAAAAATATGCATAAATATTTAATATACAAGGTTACAATTAAAATATATAACTAAACAAGTACGAGAATAATTTATAAATAACAATCATTTAAGATTTACCTTTTAAGATTACCTTCTAAAATTGTTTTTATTCAAAAAGATGATTGAAGTCTGAGTGAAGGAGACGACTATAATTTTTTTTTTCCGTGATATATTAAAGAAACAGATGAATCTCTTAAACAAAATAAAACAAAAAAAGAAAAATAAACTTTTGTAGGCACCGAAAGAAACAAACAATCAACGGACTTATAACATAACCAATTTTTTTATGTGAATTACTAAATATTGGGACTTTTTAAACCTTTGATCGATTTCTTTGGTTTTTATTTTTGTGAACAACCATGGAGTATCAACTTTTTTTTGCATTGCTACTTCGTAACTAAACATAATTTTTGTTTTAACTAATTAAAATCTATTAAAAATAGTTAGCCAACTTAGTTAATTTTCCTAAAAATTAATACTTTTCCCCCAAAAATTTCTCTAGAAAAATCGAAACTAATTATCTCACCCTCTCCGTTGAATCACTTTCATCTAACATTCTTCTATAAATCTTAAGATTTCAATAAATAATAAATATAAAATTATTTTGGCAAATCTTATTTTAATTCGAGGATATTTAGTTTTGGAGTTTCGTGGTCTTCTGAATTTGTCGCCTCCTTCACGCTTCTTGTCCTCTTCCATTGATCGCTGCTTACCAACTTTTCTTTTTCTCTTAACATTATTTTCTGAAAGAGACACTTTCACTCTCTCTGTCAAACACCTTCCATTAATGGAGAGAAAAGCTTTGATAGTGTGCTGCGTTGTTGGCTTTCTGGGACTGTTGGCGGCTGCAACTAGCTTCGCTGCTGAAGCGACAAGGATTAAGGTTTCTGTCTTTCGTTCATGTCTTTTTTTTCTCGAATACCCATCAACGAAAGTCTCAATCTTTTGTGTTATTTCTAGTTCAATGTCTGTTGGGTCTAATGCTTGTGCTTGCCACTGTTATAAGGGTATGCTTTTGATGGGTTATTATGAGTCTATGCAAAATCTTCAATTTTTCGCATGTTTAAGTGTTTATGATCGGCCGTTTCCAAATTGCACTTTTTATTCTCCTTTGTTGCTCTCTTTATCTTGAAGATTTTGCTTTACCATTGTTAATTCATTTGTGTTCTTAAATTTTTCCCCTTTACTTGTTGTGTATGGTGATTAATCCATTATCCTTTTCTTTCTACGAATTTTGAAACGGATACATGAATTTAATTTAGATACATGCAAGGGGTTTTGTTTTGCTGTGAATCCTTGGAGGGGAGAGAAAGGAAAGGGGACGATAATGTCGTTCATGTAAACTCTTATGTTGACAGGTTTTGAGTAAATAATGCACTAGTTCAGTATTCAAGGAACGTGCATTCCTCTTTTTTTTATTATTTTGGTTAAGTTTTTTGGCTGTGTTTGTATACACTATAAGCAAAAGTTGATATAATGATTATTGTTGTGTAACTTCTGCAGGCTTCTCAAGTTCATTTTGTTTCTATCAACCAGTGCACGTATCCTCGAAGTCCTGCACTGGCTCTGGGTTTAATTGCGGCTCTGGCTCTTATGGTATCTCAGATAATCATAAATGTTGCAACTGGGTGTGTTTGTTGCAGAAGAAGTTCCCAAATCCCAGATTCTAACTGGAAGGTGGCACTGGCTTGCTTTGTTTTATCATGGTAATTTTCGCTCTGTACTTTTTATTTGTCATATCATGTTGAGAATTTAAGTTGGATTGGAAGTTCCACATCGAGTAAAAATGAGTAAAATGAGTAAGACGAGCAATCAAAAAAATGATTTATAAACCTATTGTCTTAAACTTCTTAAACTTCTTTGTTGAAGGTAATGTCTTGATCTTTTATATAGACTTGTTTACTTGTCATTGGTGCCAAATCTCTTCTGTTTCTCCCCTACAAAAAAAACCTAACATGTCATACTTCTATTTGGCTGTGTTGGGAATAATCCAAGTGTAAGTCAAAGTCCCACATCATTTAAAAAAGATAATCTTAAACACTATATAAGACAAAAGACTCGTGACTCCATTGTCTTAAGATTTTTGGTTAAAAGTTGTTTGTCCTTTTTTTCCTTGAGACAAACACAAGAAGAGAATCAAATCCAAAAAACCAGACCATTAGAACCTCTAGGCTTAAGTACCATATGAAGTAGTTCATCTCTAACATGGTGGAGCTTAAAAATTGTTGTTAGTGGTTTTTTTTCTGGTGCTGTCATTCCTCTAAAGAGGATCTGGCTTTAAATAAAGCAGTGCTGATTCTACAGCAGTGAAGATGGATTTGGATAAGTCATTTTTAGGGTAGTATATTTAAGGTAAACTGTGGAGTATTGGGATTAGTGTTTCATTTTTTAAAGGAATCTTCCCATTCTTATGCATGATTGTTTATATTCCTTCATGCTTAGACATTTGTGATTTTATTTACAATGTACACACATAAGGAACTGATAGCAAAGATTCTTGAATGAGAAGCAATTTGAACTATCACGATTACACTGGTAAATTTTGAGGTACATGATTTTTTTTTTTCGCTATAAATGCTTATGCTTTTGGTTGTGGAAACAAAGTAGTATTCGCATTATTAGTCTCTTTCTTTTAAACTGTGTGCATTTTTCTGATTTTGTTTAGTAATCATGAACACAAATACAACATTCTCCACCAGAAATTTCTTTTGTTTTTTCTTGAGTTTATAATATGTTGCTCTGGTTTGTTTAACTGATCACTGAAGAAACAAAAATGAAGCTTTTTCTGTTGTACAAGTATATTGGTTTTGTGTTTGGAACAACATTAACTTGTGTCTGATGCATAGAGTACTTATGTATCACATACTTAAGTATTTATGCATCTACTAAACCCTAAACCGTAAACCCTAAAACATTAAATCCTAAACCCTAAGAGTACTTATGCTAGGTTTATTTTATCTAAAATTAGGAGAAAAATCACATGCTTCTATAACTGAAATACTTTTATTGAAACAGGTTTACATTTGTGATTGGTTTTCTGCTGTTACTTACTGGTGCTGCACTGAATGATCAACGTGGTGAAGAGAGTGTGTACTTCGGTTACTACTACTGCTATGTGGTGAAACCTGGAGTGTTTGCAGGGGGTGCAATTTTATCTCTTGCAAGTGCTGCATTTGGAATTGTGTATTACATTTCCCTAACTGAGAAAAAGAATGGTATCCAATACCCATACCCTAACCAAGGGGTCATAGCCATGGCACAACCACAGATCCCATCTCAGACTAATCAAGATCCAGTCTTTGTGCATGAAGACACCTATGTTAGAAGACAGTTCACATGATTGGTGCATTCATGTGTGGAAGCTCCTTCTACTGCTTTAACTAAAACCCTTGTTCTAATATTTAGGGTTTGTATGTGCATATGCATCACTTTTGAGAGGGAAATTGTGCTTTTGGCTGTGTTTATAATTGGATTTGTTAGAACTCTTTAGTAGGTGATGCATTTGGAGTAGCTTTGGATATCATGCTTAAAGATACATTTATATAACCTAAAACATAACGTAAAGATACATTTGAAGGGCGTTAGAATCTTTTTCTTTTATTGTGAGTATCAGTTAGTAATTATAGGGGTGCAGGAAGCAATAACCTCTTTTGAGATCTTCATGTTTATTTTGGACTTCCGGCCCATATTATCAAAATTTCAAATTGATGATTATTATTACCAAAAAAATTGACGATAATGAGTGCTATATCTACTGCATATTGAGCTTCTAACTATGACAAATACCACAACAATGAATATGATCCAGAAATTACCAATTTTAGATAACGTTTTAATGTGAAATAGCAAAAACAACATTTCTTGAACCATACGAATTTCAAACATTCATTATTTAAGCGTTAATGAGTCAACTTCCTTATCTCTAATTCTTTTAACTAATTCTGGAGATTGTGAAAGATGTTAGTTACCCAAGAAATATTTGTTATGGCTTCATATTCACAAAGTAGATTCAGTTCTAAAGATTTCGAAACTACAAGTTTATCTGTACTAAATATCGTAAATATAAGCATAATAGTTTCATATGACTTTCAATAAAATTTAAAAAACGAAGTAAATAATGGTTTCACAGAATCAATGTCAGAAAATAGCAGTTGGAGATAAAGTGAGAGAACTGATATCGCCTGTTACCAGTGATGCATTGTTTTTCAATTGGTAACAACATTTTGAGTTTTTGCCTATACCAGTTGTGCATTTAACATGTAACAAAAGTTCTTCAATGGATAACTCTAAAACTCAATTTACTAGCTTTAACACATGATTTGCCAGAAAATGCAGTGGCTCAATCAACTAGTTTATCTCATTGGTAAATTAACCACTTGGTCAACATTCAAATTAATTCAAAAATCAAATGTCCCGTAGCTGTTTCAATTTTCACAGGGACCAAAATGAAATTAACAATGAGTACAGGGATTAAAACTACATCTTAATATACCTTTACCCCACTGAAAAACCAGCTCGAGTATAGAAACAGGGTCAACGTTGGTATTATAGCATACAACACCTTCAATTTTAAAAACTAGTTGGTTGGAAGAGAATGGCTTCAGAGATATGCTGGCAGTAGATAACCAGATTTTACTGTCTGTCAAATCAATTTTACTCTTCGGCAACAAGGAAGGGTAGTCCCCTAACATCCCAAATTAAAAAAAAAAAATTAAAAAAATCAATACCATTTACAGTTTTCTCAAAACTTTATTTACACAATATACAGTGATGTTAAAACAATCCAAACAGCTTACCAGCCTCCGTGTCTTGAGAAGTAGTCGTTATCTAATGATATAGCAAGAGCTACAGTTACAGCTCTCTCTGCAAGGGTCAGTGTGCGACTGACTTCAAGGTCTTCAATCTTCAGAGAGAACATCATATCAATTAGTTAAGAGTAGAGAAAGGTAAGGTTTCTAGAGAAAAAAGGTGTAGGGAGACTTTACTGCATTAGCAAGGCCAATCTTAGAGCTGGGATCAGAACTCCCAAATCGAATCACATACTGACCAGCATCAGTCAAAATCTGCACATTTCAGTCAACGTATAATTCAGGTTTGAAATCCAACACAACACCTATAATATCTGAAGAACTGAACATGAAATTCTTCAGTTAGATGACTCCACAATAACAGTTAAAAAGTTGATATTAGATATAGGCATAAAGTTAAATCCTTTGCACTTGAAAAAGAGGAAGCAAGAAACAAGGCAAGGATTTATGGTACACAGGTCAATAAAGGGCAGTTCATCTGGTTAAAAGCTGGAGGGAGAACCCATAATTATAGTATAGATATATAAATATATAGTAGATGATTCTATCTTTTCAACTTTCAATTGAAACTTGAAAAAACTGTGCTTAATAACATTAATTGTCACTTACCAGGTGGCATATAGATAACTTTAGCAATGTGGTTGATTATGATGAATATCAAATTAAGATTTAATTTGTAGAACAAAACCAATGGAAATCGCAATCTAACCATAGATATTTTCAAAAGGAAAGTTTTACTTGGAATGTTTAAAAGACAAGTAAGACAAGTAATGGTAAAAGATAAAAATAGCAGTCAATGATTAGCATGTTTAACAAAGGTAAGCTAAATTTTTTTAACAAAGCAATAGGTTAATGCCAAAAACCAACCTCAAAGCCAAAACCCCTCCAATCACGGTCTATTTGAGCAAGCACCTCACCATTAATATCTTTCAGTGTGAATGTCCAATTCCATAAGCCAGGATTCTCTACCACAGCAAATTGCTTATTCCTGCAAATTTTATTATTAGACTCACATTTTGTACAAAAGACGAATGCTATGAAATTTTAAACTCGAGCCTCTGAATAAAGGTGAATTCAAAGAAAACCAATCAAATAGGTCAGCAGCATATGTGAATTTTTTTTTTTGAATAAAAGTAGCCAATAAAATTTTATTCTCAGATAGAGCATCATCATTGATGAACACAGCAAACACAACAATAAAACTGCAGAAAATCAAACTTGTATCAAGGAGAATCCAAGAATATGTAGCCAAAGACAAAATAATAATAATGATCTGATGGTGCACTAACAAATGGTAAATAAAAACCGAAAAGAAAGACTTTTAGATGAGGAACAAGGGCAAACAAACAAGATCTAAAATAAAATGCTATAATGTTTTCCCTTGCTTCATTAGAAGATGCATGGAAAATGCAGCCATACAACCAGTGAACTCTAAGCATTAGCACCCCAGGCTTAAAGTTTCCTAACTATTTGGAAAGGCTAGAAAGCTGTGTCAGAGAACTGAACTATATATTGAGATGGTCGATCATATGGATACACAATGGCATCATAGATTATTACCATTGCATCTCTTCTAGAACAGAATCAACTTCTATAAACTTCCTATCAAGTTATATACAGATTCCTTTTATTCGGAGGGAGGGTGGTAATCCAATCCAGCCGGAGAGCTATGTTCACCAAACATTTATTTCTTCCATTATTAATTCTAGTATTTCCACTGTTTCCAACTCAATTCCTATTATGGCCACTGGTAAAATGAAATCCATTTTCCTCCTTCCTAAACTTAAAAAGACAGCGAAAATGACCAATTATTTGGAAATATATTAGGGAAAGATAACATGCTAATTGACTTTCATAAAATGAAATTACAGATAGATAACAGATAATTGTTACTGCAAATTTTGTCATCCAATGGGCATATGAAAGAAATATTCAGATGCAAAAAGAGATGTAAAGACATTATGATTTTGATAATTAATTATAACAAGTAAAAGAATAGTATCTTTATATTACCCCAGGTACAAATCATAGATTCTCCTCCAGAGATGCCATCGCCTGTGAACTACTCCAACTTCCTGAAGAGAGAACTTAACACAATTAACAACCAAAGTCATGAAAAACAACTTACTCATATAAAACAATGTACTACATTTGGCATACCTGACCATCAACTTCTGCATAAATTGAGCTTGTTATCCACCAAAAGGGTCTTCGAACCTAACCATGATAGTTGTTTGATTTATTTCACTAAGGTGAAAAAAAAAATTCATGTGCATAAAACAAAACCAACATTAGAAATATATGTTCCTTACCCTAAAGAGCTCAGTACCCAAGCCGTCAGTTATGTGTGCAACAAAAGGTCGCCTTAGACGAAGCAACTGCAACAAGAAGGTTGAAATGGAATGAAAAAAAAATCATAATACATACATGAAAAGCACACACAAATCAAACCAAGACACATCGCATAACTTGCAAATGCATCCATTGAACTACTCCTTCCAGAACCCAACCAATGCACAAAGTGCCCAAATATGAACCCCAACACAACTTTAGAAATATCTCCCTCTTTGGACAAACAAAGAACTTACTAATGGACACCAAGTTGATCACCCTCATGTAAAAGTTAGCAAATAAGATGACCCTTTCATAATCCAAAACTAGACTAGTCATGTTAACAGAAGGATGTTTTCATTCCACATATTGTAAGACATGATTCTAATCATTCATGTTACAATTTAGAGTAAGTGTTAATAGGAATGTGTTGTAATACGATATTTGGTGAACTAATATTCAAACAAGGTATGTTTTTGCTCGTATGTCTGCTAATACTACTTGAACTTATTATTTGTTAAATCTGATTTGGGAAATGAAGATTTGAATGAAAGATATAGGCTGGGAGGTGGATTTGCCAAATGTCATCAAGACAGATTTTGCGTTGCCCGTTTCCTTTTGGAATTTTTTGAAATATGAATTGTATTTCTGAACCATATAAGGGACAACAATTAAGGTTTTAAGGACTTGACTGAACAACTTCTCAGGAGATGTGGCGAAAAATTTATATCCATGCTAATGTAATTTTTTATTGATGATTTTCAGACTATATATATCACCCTCTATTTGGAGGTATTGGTATTTCTAATTTCTTTTGTTAGTCTACGAGTATGGAATGATATAGAAATGAATAATAGAACAAAAGCAACTTTATCTAAAAAATACATCTAAGTTTGGTTGATAGATTGCAGTATCCACAAAACTATAGCAACGAAAGCCTAATCACATTAGCTAGATGAGGTTGGCTACATGGATGACATGATGTCATTGGAATCAGTTAAAAACCAAACTCTTCAGTGATGTTATTGACCATGAGATCCCTTTTACCACAAAATGATTTATAACAACAAAAATATATAATTACGACTTTATTTCCATGTGGATGATACTTGAAACATGTTCTAGAATAAAACAATCAAAGGAGGTTAAGTTCAAATGATTGAAATGACTACCTGTCTGATAACAACATTGCTCTGTTCACGAATATAACCTACGGGCTGCATCATAGCAACCAATAAGGTCAACCATCATTGCTACAAGCTACGTAAGAAAAATACATAAAGATGGTATAACTTGATGAAAATGAGATAATAATTGTCACTGACCGACTGAGGATAGCACGCATCTACAATCGCATAACGATTTTCCTTCAATCAAACCAAAAAAAAAAATCACAAAATTAGACTTCAAGAGTAATAGTCAAGAAAGATAGAACAATTACAGTAAAGTCACACAGCCTCAACATACAAAGTATCCATTACACATAATGTGAAATGGACTTTTTAAGAAGTTGCTTAAAGGAACCAAGCTTCGGATTCTAGAATAAAGATGATCACCTGTTCAAAGCCCATTACAAGATTTGCCCACTCGATATCTCTGGTAATCAGCAAATTGGACCTGGCAAGCAGTGGTGCTACCTTGGCCTAATAAAAAAGGGGCAAGTAGAACACGTCCATATCAAAGTTGACAAAAAGGATCTAAAAGTAGGACCATTTGTTTGTGATTTTCTTAAGGGAACAAAATTAGTAAACAGGAATGTGCCTAAACTAAATTCCAAAACAATAAAAAACAAAAAACACAAAAACTCATTAGTTTCAAAATTTTAAGAAAAAACACCCTTACTTGTATCTACACGACAGCAGTGACAATCATGATATAGGTCAACTCTAGTAATTGCAGGAAGTACAAGCATGATTATCAAGATTCAAACTCACTTATCTGACATAAGAACGCAACATTGCTTAACAGGATATATGATAACATGAATTAACAAAAAAAAAAAGTGCAAACTAGGGACAGGAAAAGACCTCTAAGGGAGACAGTGGTTCGAAGAATTCAGAGACGGATTGACTGATAGGTGGTTGCTTCAAACCGGGCCGTCGTTTACCTCTTCCGACGACACCAGATGAAGCAGAAAACCAGCGCGGGTCACCGCCATAACCTCCACAGGATTTAACTAATTTCCTCCCTCTGGGATTTGCCATTTTTCTATCATCAATCCAAAGATTTGCGAGGAACTCCCTCGTCAATCGATGAAGATCCACTTCGTTTCCACCGTCAATGGCGCTTCCGAATGGCCGAGCCAGGGTAAAGGGATTGCGATTGTGTTTGGCCGCAACGGTGGCAACGTTTCCATGAAATCGAACAGAGGAATTTGCAATGTTTGATAGCCACTTCCAACCCTCCCTGGGCCAATTCTTCATCTTCAGTTTACAATCTCCAAAATTGAAGCACCAAGTAGTGATGCTGAAAGAGAAAATGGCGGAAACAGTGATCAATATTCACAGCTCTTAACACGTAGAATTTTTCAATATCGCAATCTCAATTTCGATTCTGTGCGACTTTAATAATATACTCATAATACTAATTTTCAAATTTTAAAATGGGTTAATCATAGTTTTCCTTTCTTAACTTTTACCGAAAATTATAATTAAACTTTTTACAAAATTTTAGACTTGTTTAAACCTGTATCTTCGTTAGTGGATGAATTTGGTTTTTTCAATAAATTTTTTTTGACATTTTAAATATATTTATCTACTAATATTAAAATAATAATGTGTCAAATAAATAATTCTAATAATATTTTTTTAAAATATTAAATAAATTTAACAACATAAAATTTGATTAAAAAAATTAAATTTTTATATTTTTGTATTTAAAAAACTAAATTAATTTAAACTTTTAAAAAGGAATAATTTTAAATTTTAATAAAAGTTAAAAATAAAAACATATTTAATCCTTTTAAAATATATTAAAAATAATTTTTAAAAATCCAATAAGAAAATATGAAGAAAAGAAAGAGAGGGAAAAAATGAAAATAGAAAATGAGAATGAGAAAGAAAAGAGAAACATAAAGGACCGATACTTGTCAATGTTTTATATGTTACGTCAAAATAAAGTTAATCCCACGAGCCTGTATACATGATTTTTTAGCGACCGAAAAGTATGAGATAAACAAAATTAAAATCATATCGTAATTTAGGGATATACTTGTTCTTAACTTAAGTGAATTTTAAAATTCATTTATTTTAAAAAGTTTAATTAATTTTAAAATATGTGAATTTAATTTTTTTAATTAAATTTAATTAAATTTATTTAATATTTTAAGCGTGTTTTATAATAATATTTAATTTAATATTAAAATAAAAATATGTCAAATAATATAAATAATTCAAATATAAACCTGAAATACATATAAAATATTAAATAAATTTAATAAAATCTGATTAAATAAATTAAATACAGAATATTTCGAAAAATAAATATAAAATTGATTAAAAACTTTAAAATGAACTAATTTTAAAATTTATTAAAAAAATTAAGAAAAAAAATATACTTAACCTTATAATTTAAGATCAAAATATAGTTAATCTTATTTAACATTAGTTTAGTTTGTTCATATTTAATCACGGATTTTTTTAAAATATGATTAATTCACGTGCATTCGATTAACATTTCATTCCATGCCATGGTGATTTATTATGAATGGTTTACTGTGAACGTGCATGATGATGACTTGTGTTAGGAAAAAAAAATCATTCAGGAGTAATTTCGAATAAATAAATAAATAATAATTTAATTGAATAAAAACATAAATTATTTTTAGTCTCTCAATTTTATCTCACTCTTTTTTTGACCATTGCATGTCATTTTAAAATACAAACAAAAGTGTAATCATTTGTTTCTTATAGCAGTCTATATTATCCCATTATGACCATCCATGTGATCAAATTTTTCTTTGTAGATTCTGACATTTTTAATTTAATTTTGAACGATTTTCAATGTAAAGAAAACACCTCTCAATTTATATTTTATGGTTAGATAGACTATTGAAAACATATTTAGTTAAAATTTAAGTCTATGAAATAGTTATTTTTAATTCAATTTTTATTATTTTTTTAGTTTATTGAGTATTTAAAATTTTGTATATTTTTCAATTGAGTTTGTCTGTTTCTTATTTACTCGTTTTTATATATTATAAAAAAATAAGATTATGTGATTAATATAAAATATATTTAATTAGTATTTTAGTTTTAATAATTATGGAGTTTATTTCCTTTGTTTATTTAATTTTTTGTCTCTTCGTTTTATTTAAAACAATCTAATGCAACATTGTTTGAAAAATAAGCAATGACTTATTTTCTCGTCTATTCAATCCCTTTTGAAAAGCATTTGTCAAGTCCCTGTAATGCATAAATATGATACATGTATCGAATATGACATGTATCTGATACGTCGATATGCTAATTTTAAAAATAATATGGCATGACACGCGATATATGCATAATGAAAATATAGAAATTATTTTTAAAACATGATAAATATATGATTATTCTTGTGTGAATCCAAATCAAAATAAATTGTATTAAATGTTTTCAACATAAAAAATTATAAATTATTGTCATCATAATAGCATTATTGATTTATATATTACATACTTCATTGATAAATATCGATAAGTATCATAAAGTATCAGATACAAATACATGTCAAACACATATACGTGACACAAATCGAAGTTTGGCGCATCATTGCCAAGTTCTTTTGGCACTTGACTCCTTGTAACAAGCTAATTCAAGTACCAATTTGTTTGTTAGCTAGCTACACTACTTTATGGTGTGACTCCGAATCGGTTCCACATTGTCCTTTTTAGATTTGTAAGAGCTAGAAGAAATGAATAAGAATACAAACAAATATGAAGGGTAAACAACTTTTAAAAGATGAATAAATGGGAAAGGAAAAAATTATTGCAAAAGGGTGGTGGAGAAGAATGGAAAAAAAAGGGGAATGGGTGGATGATAAAAATGAGGAAAATGGTGGAAGGGAGGAAGAAAGAAAAAAAAAAGAGATTAACACGTGGTAATTTTTCAATTTCTTAACGCCAATTTAAGAGATGACACATTACTAAATATTTTAAAATAAAAATTTAATATTGAATTAAAGATGACAAAATATTAAGTTTAACTATGCACTTGGTCTCCATTTTTCTATAAAAATTTCAAATTGATCATTGTATTTTTATTTGTCTCAATTAATTTTTTATTTTTTTAAATGTGATATAATATACTCATTTCCATTAGGACTCTACTAATGACATTAAATAAGTGTTATATGTCCATTCATGTCACATGGATGTGTGATGTGATATTGTCATCCTAAGTGTTGTTTTATTTTCAATTTGGATTTTGTCTCCGTTTTTTTTATTTAATCTCATCCCAATTTATTTTCTTTAAAAAATTATTAATTTTTTTTCTTTTCCAAATTAGGACCAAATTATTTTTTATATAAATAATACTTTTATTAAAATTTACATTTTTATTAAATATTTTTAACAGGATTAAGTTTATTTAGTTTTGTATTTTATATTAAACGTTATTTAAAATTACTTTTAAACTAAAAATTTATTTTTTAAACTGTTTTAAAATTTTATATTTTAATTTATAAATTTGTTATTTTTATATCAACTAGAATATTTATATAGAAATTATTGATTTTTACACATTTAAAAAATATACATTTAATATTTTTGAAATTATTTAATAAAAATATTTGTATAATATTTATATAAAAATGAAATAAAAATATAATGAACAAATTGAGATTAAAACAATCACACTTCATGTCACATGTTATTGTAAGTGTTACTATCACTATTATTATCATGTAACAGGATGTTCACTTTAAAAATTTTATATAATTAAAAAAATCACAAATTAACATGACGGGTATTTAAGATTGTAAGTACAAAATTAACAAAAAAAAAGACTAAATTATATGAGAAGTAAAAATATAATTGAAATAAATAAAAATGCAATTGTCAATTTAAGGTTTTTTAAGAGATAAAAGACATAATTAGAAAAAAATTAAAAAATGACTTGGAATCAACTCTAAAATTAAAATACCAAGTGTATAAAATAATGGTGTACTTAATATAACAAATAAATAACGTTCATTATTAGAAAAATATTTAAACAACATAAATTCAATTAAAATTTATATTAATTTTAAATATTTAAAAATACGACTTACTTAAAAATATTTAAATTTATATAGCCTATTTAAACTTTAAAAAATGTAAATATATATTTTTGTAATTGTTTTTACTTTGTATTTCACACGCATAACATCTACAAATGGCACAAAATCAAACACATACATTGATATTTAACATAAAAAAAGTCAGTAAGTTCTTCAAACCTTAATTATTATTAAACACATTTTTTTCATTAATTTTAAACTTATTTTCGCGTCTCAGAAATTAAAATTAAAATGCATCTTAATCTACAATCTAAAAGTTGTCTTCTTCATTCCCTCCAATGACATTTTTGTTTTTTTTTTCTTTTTCATTCATTGGCTCCACAAAATAGCCTTTAACTTTTCCATAAAAGTTCTAGCAACATTTTCTTCATACATCATTTGCTGTTAAATTTTTTTACAGCTTATTATTTTTTGTTAATTAAAGTTATTAAAAGCTATAAAAAAAAAACCGTGACCCTTATTTAATGAACATTAGCTATGATATCATAATAATCAAACCTTATTTAATTGTTATTAATACATTAATCGAATAAGAAAGATAAATTTATGTTACGCGTAATAATAAATCACCGCATGGTTTTGTTTTTATACTATTTTAAAGAAAGTATTTAATGAAAGAGCAGATACATTTAATACTCATAGGTCAAAAGCATTTAATGCCTTCTTTATAAAAATTAGCATAATCAATTATTTTTTTCTTAATTTGTAATTAGTATTAATTAACTTGAAATAAATAAATATAGAAAATTAAAAGGACACGGAATTTCAGACTTTAAAATGCATAAATAATAAAGGCTTGTTAAGAGTCGCGAATTACCCAAACCAAACGTATACGAAGAGCAAAATACAAAGAAAGTGTGTATGTATAATAGTAGGTTATTTTAGTATAGCGGAAAAAAAATACAAGGGATTGGAAGAAAAGGACGAATAAAATTGAAGCTCCAAAAAAATGAAATTTCCCCAAATCTGAATGGGAATATTTGCCCTAACCCATTTTCCTCTATTCGGATCCTCCAGTCACGACGACGGTTCCCGGATCCTGCGCTCATCGGTTGGCCGGGGAAGCGGATGATGGATTGCGGCGTTGGATCCATCGTGTGGGTGCGTCGGAGGAACGGGTCGTGGTGGCCGGGTCAAATCCTCGGGCCCGACGACCTCTCCGCTTCTCACCTCACCTCACCCCGATCCGGAACCCCCGTCAAGCTCCTCGGCAGAGAAGATGCCAGCGTGTAAGTTTTCTTCACCGATTCCGAATTCGCGACTGTGTTAGCTACCACTGGAAAGTTTCTTGCTTTTCTTTGTGTGCAATGCATCCATCTGTTAGCATTCTTTGTCAGTGTATGCTGATTTTTCTGTGTTTTTAGGGATTGGTACAATTTGGAGAAATCCAAGCGTGTTAAGGCATTCCGGTGTGGTGAGTTTGATGATTGTATTGAAAAGGCCGAATCTGCTCAGGGGGGGCCGCTGAAGAAGAGAGAGAAGTATGCGCGCCGAGAAGACGCCATTCTTCATGCTCTTGAGCTTGAGAAACAGATTTTGAAGAAGCAAGGGAGATCAGGTGGTAGACCTTCAAATGCTTTTAAAAAGGGTGTGGTTGCATCGCCACCGGAAACACTGGGAAATGACAATGAAAACCATGCAAGTTCTTTTATGTATTGTGAAAGTGAGTCTGCCGGAGGTTTCTTTCCTCCTGAGATGGCCAAGGATGGGAATCAACTGCGCGGGGAAGTGGATTATTCTGAAACAACACCTCGGATGAGAGACTTGCAGGATTTTGGGCTCAGAATTGCCCCTGCAAAAAAGAAGCTTCCATCTTTTGTTGAACCTAACATGTATCAGAAACGTACGGTTGATGATGGTGCTCGGGCTCTTGCAAGCGGTGGTATACGCGCTGGCAGTAACCTCCACATCAATGGTAATATTCTCTAGAAAAAAAAAGGGTAGATGAGAGATTGAGTTGGAGTGATCAATATTTTTAAGAAGAAGCATACGAGGCACTTTTTTTTTATTGTGGAAATTCACCAGATGTTGAATATTTTAACCTGACTGTGGTTCTGTTTCTAGGGGCTGGGCAAATAGGAGCTTCACGAGCAAAGAGGAGCAGATGTGTGTATTTTCCGACCGAGTCCAGTGATTCTCTTGATTACAGAGAGACTCTACCCCGTGTTGAGATTTCACCTTCCCAACGCAGAAGGGAGTTTCCTTATCATGGCTCTATGGTTGGAGAGACTGAATATACTTTTATGGATGAGGTTGAATCTGATTCTTCAGAAACAGCCTGTTCTGATTCTGATTCTGATTCTTCGGAGACAGAACCAGACTTGGATGAAGAGATGACAATATTTTCAGGTTAAATTTCTGCCATTCTCGTACTATCCTTGTCTTAGCAGTATGATCTATTTGTCACACCCTGAGAAAACAACTACATAAAAAAATTGGCACATCCATTCTTTCAGTATCTTTAATTTAGTGTTTTCACCTCTCTTACATTAATAATGTTCCATGATTTCTTGCACAGAACATAGTTGTTAGTTATTCTTATGGCATGATTGTATATGGATATTGAAATGAATAATGTACAAGTCCTTGTCTCAGCCTCTGATGTAGTTGTTCTTCCTTTCTACATTCCTGTATTATTCCATATTTGGTTTACTAATTTGCAAATCCAACTAGTGATTCTATCATAGGAAATGGCTTAGAATTAGCTGAGTCAAGATGACAAACCACATCTTCCTATGATCTGCCTTCCTGCATTCTCATTTCATCTTTTCTAATGTTGGCCTATTATTTGTTACCAATATAAAAACTTGTGAACCCTATTCCTACGTTTGATTAGTCAATCTGCTAAAGAATTTTATCATCGGATTCTAAGATCTCCCACAATGTTAAGAAACTCTTGTACCTTTTGCTGCACCTGTGCACGTAAGAAAGATAGTCACAATGAATAAAGATGTGCTTTGTGAACATGCCATTTTGCTAAGGCTTATCATTGAAGTATTTAGAGAGGGATTTAGAAAAAATTGTTGTATCATGTATATTTTAATTTTGACTGGTTTTTTGTAATGTAAATTTGGAGTCACTTCCAACTTGTGTTTGACTCTGTTTTAGCTTTCTTTCACATCATCCTTCATGGCTTTACTCAGGATGTTCCTATAACTGCAGAAACTGGTCATGATGCTGAAGAACATGAAAGCACTAGCAGCGAGGAGCTTGATGAATTAGCAAATTCCAGTGACATGCCTCACCTTTATCCTCGTGACTTAATAACAAATAATGAAGCTGTGTCTAAATGGCAACTAAAAGGGAAAAGAAATAATCGGAATCTTGTAAAGAGGTCTGTTGGTGCTTCTGATGGAAAATGTAATATGTATGGAGCAGGAGCAGATGTTGAAGGAAAGAGTAGTCATTTAAGGCACAATATAAACAGTCCAAGTTTGCACCGCTACAAATTTGATTTTGGTGATAACTTTGATGACGATGATCAAAACTTTGGACTGGAAGATGAATACCCTCAATCTTCTAGATCCATATCAAGAAGTCAAAGTAAAGTTCATCGTGGTGTAGCTTGGAATGATGTGGCCTGGGATGATCATCTACCTTCTAAAAGACATTGGGATGGTAAAGCATATTCTCCATTGTACGCTGACCGTTATCAATTTGGTGGTAGGGTCAGGCCGATGCTAGTTGATGTAGATTTGAAGGTTCAAGCAAGCTATCGTAAAGAGTGTGTACCCTTCATTTCGCTCATGAGTAAATTAGATGGGAGGGCAATAGTGGGGCACCCTATCCAGGTTGAGGCTCTCAGGGATGGCTCATCTGATATTCTGTTTCCGACAATTGATGACTTCAGTAATGATGTGACTGGTATCGAGGGAAGTAGTGTGCTTCCACCGGCATGGAGGACTGCAAGGAGAACTGCAAATTTTCGCATCCCGCGCCCCCATGCGCCATCATCAAATGGTGCTGAAGGTGCGGCTGAGTTCCCCTCTTCAGATCAAGAACAAAGCTTTGAATATAAAAGTGTAAATGCTGGAAGTTCCAGCCACCAGGCTAGCCTTCAAAAGAGAAGTGGCCTTAAAAGTCATCGTTCTTCAGCAGACAAAAAGTCCTTAAAAAAGATGCCAAAGAAATTGAGCTTGTCATCTTGCCAAAAAACTCGAACTCTGTCCTCATTATCTACTGAGCATAATTTTAGTAGAAAGCCATTACATGATAGCAGTAGTTATCAAACAGATAGATTGACTAAACCAGACATTTCTGGGTCCACTACAGTAGCTTGCATACCAGTCCAGTTAGTGTTTAGTAGATTACTCGAGAAGATTAATAGGCCTCCATTGAAAACACCTAGTAATTTGGCTTTGCTGAATACTGGTGTGGATAGAAATTCATAGGTTACATGTACATTGTTATATGGCAACAATAATCTTACAGTTGTAGCACAATATATTAGGCATGTCTTTTTTCCAACATAGGGAAGTCCTATTCAATTTAGTGTCAGCATTTCAAGGATTAATATGCTGTATAGTTTCCCTATTCATCATGTATCTAGTCTAGATAAATAAAAGGTACATGAAATTATTTAGCTGTCTTGTGAGTGTACATTTGCCGGATCTTGGTTTCCTGAGAACTGCAACTAGCTAGTTATTGATTTATTTGTTCCAATATTGATGGGAAGTTCAAACTCCAGTAGAATCTAGTGCATTGGTGGTTAAAATGTTGATGTTTTGTAGCGGAAAAATCTACTAAGTCCAATGTTTTCTGAGAATACACAAACAAATATATGTTACTAACTTCAATGTTATTTATCGCTTGTTTCTAACATAAAATGCTCAATATCTCATGTGGAAATTGTTGCATCTGTTACATAAACATGTACATAGCTGCTTATCGCTGGATCTATTTGTGATTATGACATTTAATAAGTTTGCATTAAACATTTGTTTTGTTGTTTTCTTATGCATTGCGGTATGATAGTGGTAGTGAGTTAGATTACAGACTCAAAGTATTAAACATTGCTAAATAAATATGTAAGTTTCTAATTTGTTTATCACAAAGTGCCAGCATGCTTTCATTCTACTGACATAATAATTAAAATAAGAGAATTATTTATTTTTTAATTTTTGTGAAAAAGTTGATATTTCATGTTAAAATTTAATCCTTTTGTAACTTGATGCTTTGATTAACTTTTATATATATAATCACGTTGGGGGGTAAGTAAACAATTATTCAAAATAGAGAGAAGTAATAGTTTTCAAGGAGGAAAAAGTAAAATTCTAAATAACATTTGAAACAGTGAAATATTAATGCCAATGTTGTATCTATATGGGAAAAGTGCCATGGCTATTTAACATAAATTTAAATAAAATTTGTCTTTCTGAAACATAAACAAGGAATAAAGTTTAAATGAAATAAAATTAATATTTTTTTCATTGATATTTTCTTCTTTAAAAAGCTTATATTAGTTACCTTTTAATCTTAAAAAGTCTAAAATATAAAATTATAAAAATACCTTAAAGGTATAAAATTGTAATTCAAAATATTAATTTAATTACCAAACCATAAAATTGTTTATGTAATTTTATTATACTGAAATCTTACGAACTTCGTCTCAATAGCATTACTATTTTTCATGATACAGTAAGTGACTTACTTTTTTAAATATCAAATGTAAAACTATTATTGCAAATGATATATATTATTTATTATGTATTTTTTAAAAAGTCTTATCAAGATTTTATAATAATTAGTTAACACAATTATATTTTTATCATGATTATGATATAAATAAAGTTATGATAAAAAAATATTTTTAAATATGTAAATTATATATATATATATTTTATTTGTAATAAATAATTTAGATTATGATATAAAGTTATTCTTAATTGTATAAGTAAAAAAATTGGTTCACCGTTCATTCTTTATATGCAATTTTGGCCTATACTTTTATCATGATTACAGAGTTCCTGTATCGCAAAAGTTATATATAATTTTAGACAAAATACTTTTATATAGAGTTTTGGCCTGAATATTTTTATCTTGGTTATTTTATTTTTTAATTTATATTTTAATTGTTTATTTTATAAACTTTTTAGATATTTAACAATATTTTTTTTCTTTTGTTAATTTAAACTTTTTTACTTCTAATTATATTTTAATTTTTAATAATATTAAAATATAGTTATTTTAATATTTTTTAACTTTTTATGGATGTACATCAAATAAAATTTTAAATACAATTGTATTAATAATTATTATCTCAAAATTCATTTAACATCAATGAAGTTTTGTATAATTATGTTTATTAATTATTGTTCAGCAGAGTCCTTAAGAAAACTGATTACCATATCTTATAATAAAATACCTAAAATACACATTGTTTTATCTATATTAGGAAACGAGAAAAAATATATTAAATGTCTGTAGGCAAATATTTATTGATGATTAATCTAAAATAAATATATAAAGTAAATCGCATTGTTATTCGTGGAAGGTTACAACAGGTTGCTGATTCGGTTCTGTGAATATATTAGGTCAAAGGGAATGGATACCAACTCAACAATTTAACACTTGGCCCAGGCCCAAAAATTCAAATTTGAAAAGTTCGCTCTAATAACGGTCATATTGTCTAACGTCACGCCGATAAACCCTTGCACTTGAACGTATAAATACCCCCACTCATTCCAAGTCTCCTCACTCGCTCATAGTGTCTGTCTCTCCCACTCTCCATCGCCTTATCTTCAACAACCCAAAACACCTTGTTTTGTTTTGTTCCTTCTCTCATCAATGGATTTCCACTCTCTTTCAAGGAAGCAGCTACAAGCACTCTGCAAGAAGAATAAGATTCCAGCTAACATCACCAATGTTGCCATGGCTGACGCTCTCGCTGCTCTCGATCAAGTAAACGTTTCACTCTTTCGTTATTCCAATTTTGTTTTCATTTTAGTTTTTTCAATCACTGCGCCAATGTGTATAGAAAGTGCGTATTGTTGTAACATGTAACTGTTCCATTCATTTTCCGATCCTTATGATTCAGAGAGACCGAGGTTTTTGTTTGAGTTGGTGTGCTAGATTTAGGGTTTCATTTTCGTTTAATTGATTGATTTTCAGGTTGAAGGATTGGATGAGATTTTGAATTCAAGCGAGGTTGATGTTGGAACCCCGAATGTTAATCTGCGTACGGCTGGTAAGGCCTCGACTCAAAGGAAAGCAGCTAGAGCAGAAGTTGAAGGTTCAACGGTGAAGGTTCCGGCCTCTGCAAGGCGTGGGGCTAGAGCTGGAATTGCATCAGGAGTAGCGGAGCAAGAGAACAAAGACGACAATGTTCCACCAGTCACTCCTGCTGCTGGTAGGAGAAGGGCTACTGCAGTTTCTACTCGTAAGAAGAAAGAAGTTGAGATTGTAGAAGAAGATGGTGATAAGAATGATGCGCCTAAAACAGTTGGTCGGAGAAGAGCTACTAGTCGTTCGGTTTGCCCCACCAAGAATGAGACACCTGGGGGTGCTTCAGTGCAGAGAACATATAGCACGAGGAGGTCGGTTAGATTGTTGGAGAATGGATTGTCTAAGATGAGTTTGGTTGACACTGAAGACACTGGATTTGTCAAGGATGATGAGGATAATGTTTCTCAAGAACTGAGTAATGTCTCGGAGCAAGTGGAAGACTCGTGTAATACTGAAAAAGGTACGTTGGATCTGTCCTTTTCTGGTAATTTGTATTGTTTTTAACGTTGTTTTGTTTTTAATAAACTAACTTGTGAGAGTGATTGATGCAGGATCTAGTTTGCAGATGGACTCGACTGTGGTTTCCGAAGATACTCTGGAGTCCGAGGTGTGCTCTTCAGAGCAAAACACTGGATATGAATGCCAATCACATGAGTCTGCTTCAGATGTGAAATTAGTTTCTGTGACAGAAATTGATAAGGTGGTTGGACCACATGGTTCGGATGAAGGTGAACTGGAGAAAATCAACAACTTGGAGTTGGGAGCTGAACCAAATGCATCAGATGAAGCAGGTTTGTTTTTTCTTCTTCACAGTTGTCTATTATTGAACATAGTTCTTCTACCTTGTTGATTGCGTGCGTCACTGCATCAGGAAGTGTTTGGATAATGATATTTGATCCCATTTCAGGGTCTGACCCGTTACTTGATCTGGAGGAAACTTGTGATTCCTCGGACCTAGAAACTGAAAATAAGGAAAGCGTTGTAGCCTGCCTAGAAAGTTTTCCCGTCGAGGCATCCGCAGATGCTATCACGGAGGTTACTGGCCAAGAAATTGCTGATATGGTACCTGATAAAGTTTCGGTGGATGTTACTGATCAAGGTGTTGCTGGCTCGCTTTCTATGATAACTGATTGCAAGATTTATGATCAAGTCAGCAATGAGTGTGGTGAGAAAGTCAGCAATGATGAAGATGTCAACAATGGCGCTTTGCTTAGCCAAAAGGAACAAGTTGGGGTCATGGATGAAAAAATCAGCCATGAGGGTGATGATAAAGAAGATAAGAACAATGAGCCAGAAGTGGAGGATGAATCAGATTATTCAAGTTTACTGGAAGGAAGTTCTGATGATCAAGGTTTGTTTATGCTCTTTGTAGCAATTGTTAATTAGGTGGTTAGTACTTGTACATTGATATAGCGTTCTTCAGCATGGGCATTTAAGTCTTAATCTTTATTGATCGGTTAGCAGGTTCCGCAATGGGCGTAAATGAAACCATTGAGTACAGCACTGGCGACGTTAACCAGGATGTGAAGGATGAAACTGAACATATGAATGTGGCCTGTGGCGACATGACAGATGAAGATTACCAGCATCTTCTTACTGTTGATGACAAAGATTCCAAGGAAAGTGACTCGATGATTGGTTCTGAAGGGGTTCCTGATCTCGATTCAATTTCTAGTTCTGCCGGTGAGCTCCAAGAGGAAGAATTGAAAGAAGTTAAACCAGAGCAGACCGAAGCAGGGACACATAGCGCTCCTGATGTTACTGAGGCACAAGCTGAAGAATCCGAGGAACCTGTAACAGGACAGGTATTTATGTTGGAAGTTGATAATGTATTTTCTGGTAATCTGGGTGGAACGTGTAGTCCTCAAATCTCTCTTGTTCATGAACAGGTTTCAGTTGAATCTGCTTCGGGTCCCATTGATGGCGAGGTAGTTTCCGAAGATGTTTCTGCCATCCCAGACCAAGATACCGTCACAGTTTCTTCAGAAAATGTGTCCTCTGATGTTCCGGTTCAATCAGTTGTTTCTGATCGGTTGAAGGTAAATCGGACATCTGATGATTTGAATAAAATGACCATGGGGGAACTCAAGAGAATGCTGAGGAATTTAAATTTAGGTGGTGAAAAATCAAACTACAACAAGACTACTGATAAGGTTAGACTGATCCCTATTTCGCCATCTAATTATATTTGATTACTTAGTGTGCTCGCTGTTTATGGGAGATTTCTAAGTAACATTCTTTAATCTTAACACGCGCAGGAAGGGGATAAGAAAAGAACTGCACTGCAGGAACTGCCTCAGAATCAGATGACAAGTGGGGAAGCTCAGATCGATGACTGAATTATGATAGATTTGAAATTTTGCACTCTCCAAATAAATCTTTCGGATGTTACAGCATAGGACCAAACCTTTGGTTTGGTGTTCTGTAGCTGTTCTTAGTAACTTTGCAGATTTTTCTTGTAATTTTTCTGGTTGCAAGAACTCTTTGTTCTGGAATTTTATTTTCAATGCACCAATAGTGCCTTTTTAGTATATCCTAATCATATCCCAAGTGCATTTTTACTGAGGTGATAGTTACTATCATTTTTTTTTATCGAATTTTGAAAGCAAATTGTTATTTATTAGCATATTTTTTTTACTGAGGTGACGCATACAATATTAAAACTATCGTTCCATCTTAATTCATATTACTGGTTGGCCCTTGGATGGTGAAAGAGGGAAAAAAGTAGAAGGGCAAAAATATACATGGCGTAAATACATATTTTATGCTTTTGGTACGAAAATTCACAGGATAGGATTTTAACAATTCCTTAAATGTTCGTAATTAATTAGGATTTTCTCAATGATAGAAAATAATATATATTTATTTATATTTATATTATCTTTATTTTCTTAAGGCATAGCTAGTTTACTCTCTAATGTTATATAGTAATCATAAAATAGTATTTAATTGAATGTTAAAATATATTTTATATATTTTATTAATAAAACTGTTCCAAAAATATAATGAAAAGTAATAATGTAAGGTTTTGTCTACATTTATGAATTAAATTTAAAATATTTTACATCTGAAACGATAAAATTAAAAAATATATTTGAAAGTCAAATTCATTTATTTTAAATTGAAAATGTATTTGATAAGCATGAAATATTAGTAATTTTTTATCACACCCGTGTCTGCTTTTCGGTCTGCCCAAAATATTTTAGTTTTTTGGACAATAATGACAATTAGAGTTGCTAATTTTTTAGGATTATTGTTAAATTGAAAGTGAATTTTATAAGTAGGGATTAAGTGACGTTATTTTATTTTATTATAACCTCTGGTGTATTTGGTAGAAAAAGAACATAAATAAAAGAAAAAAAGCGAAATATATAATAATATGAAGAAAGTATGAATGTGTTGAATATAATTTTTTGGTTTTGGGGGAAAATAAAAGAAAACAAAAGATAGATGTGTAATTTTTAAAAAATTATTTAATTTAAAGTGAGTATTAAAATATTGATGTGTAAGTTCTCTGTAAAAAAGTGTGCAAGTATTGTATCCTTTTCCTGGACTTTGATTGTAATATTTTAAAATATATCAAAATTTTTAATTTTTTAATATATTACAAATATAAGTGAATGTTTTAAAATATATTAAATTTTTTCAATATTTCTATTTTAAGAAAAACGATAAAGAGAATATGGAATAGGGAGAAAAATAATACTTTAGGAATATAAAAACAAAAACCAGCAGAGAATATGAGAGAAGAGGGGTAATTTAGGAAAATGAAGAAAACAAGAGAGAGAGAGAGTGATGAGAAGAAACAAGGATGTGTGAATAAATGCGTTGAGCCCAGGAGGAAGAGAGTCCATTGGACCAATACAAATGAGCTGAGCCCAACGAACGCACACACACCTCGACGCAGTTCCTCCGCTGACGGCGACGGAGGCTGCTAACTACAACAATCTCCTGAAACCTCTCATCACCACGCAGCTTCACTTTCTCCAATTTAGTCCAACTAATATTATAGGTATGTATCTTTATCTTCCACCGTATCCAATTCCAGTGCACTGCCACCGTTTCAATTTTCGGAGAGGTTGTTGTTAATTTTCGCGATTTTTTTCTAGTTTCATTTCATGGAGACGCAACCGCATGAGATTTTACTGCAGCCACCGGTTTCTTCAAATGAAGTCCACAATGATGGCGCGTCGAATCACAGGTGATTGCAATTTTGCTCTCTCGTGTTTGCGAAATCACTGCTATACCTAATTCGACGATTTTTGGTTCAGTAGAGACGCTGAGCAAAAACAAGATGTTTCGAGAGAAGAAGTTTTGCAGACTTTGCAAGTTATTGCATCTACTGGGAAGTTCTGGTATGAATTATTGGAGTACCGACTTATGTTCTCTGGCAAATTGTTCATAATATATGATAGATAGGGGCGGTGTTTGTGTATGTTTTTTTTTTTTTTTCCCTTGAACTAGTTATTCACATTATAGAGTTAATCCTACTTTCTTGGGACTTGGTAGTGTATTATTTGGGCACACTTCAGGAAGCACGTGTAAGTATATAGTCATGTTGAGTTTGGAAATAGGGTAGAAGCTACAAACTGTAGGTTCTGTTCAGATGCGTGAGATATGATGTAGCACTACCGAACATGGTACTAGATAATATACAGGACATGATATGTCTTTGGTTGTGATTTTAGTCAAAGACAACGGTTTGTGCTTGGTACTTTGAGTTTTAACTCGAAACACTTTTAAAGGTGCCCTGAAAGAGAATGGAAGAAGGCAGCAGTGAATTGTTTTGCGTTATGTTTTTGTTTAAATTATTACTTAGGTGTGTATCTTTTTTTTGGTTCCTTAGACTGCACGTGTGCACCTTGCTTTTGTATGAAAAACAATCTAGCCTGTCACTAGTCCGTGAGAATAAGTTATTTCTAGGTTCAAATATCCTTACGGCTCTTTGGTTTTAAAGAAGTGTCTGCTTAATCCCAACTGTTTGCAATTTCAAATATACTATCCTTTTGGCATTTAATATCTATGTAGTGCCACTGCGAATTGCAAATGGAAATGGATGATGTTTAACTGAGGCGGCCTAGTTTTCAATAATGCGAGGCTGTTATTTGATGGTCGGCACAAACTCAGCCTCGTTCATTGAGTGGTCTTTTGATAGTGGATTTAGTTTGATCAGTTGAAAAACATGAGGCACAGTATTATTGCTAATGGCATCAAGTGAATTAAATTAAATCTTTTGCAAATCAATTGGAGCAAGAATTGTATATAAGCGGGGGTACTAATTTACTACTTTTCTACATTTTCATTTATTATTAACAATGTAATTACAATGTGTTGCGATGTTTGAAACAATGATTAAGTATGGTTCAGTTACCTCTTTTGGTTGCTTTGGTGGGCTTAGATTGTGCCCAGCAAATGCAGAAGTATTTAGTTGTGCTGAATCACAGCACTATTGTGTGTTCATAAGCTCAGCCTGTGACAGGGTGTTGGAATTGTTGTGACATGTTTTAATGTATATTTGTTAAGTTCAGTCTTTAGTATTATCCTCTTAATTGCTTCATATGTTGCTCAAGAATCATTGTGTACTTTATACTGTATGACTTTTAGGCAATCTTGATATTTGAGCATTCATACATGCTATCATAATTTTCTGTTGAATTTAACGCTTCTCAGGATCTGTAGCATGCATGGCTATCTGGGATTAATTACCATGGCTAAACTTAATGATAGTTGACTTGGACATGGATCTGTATTTAAAAGGCTAATGTGATGGAATTTTTGAATAACAGGCATCACTGGGATAAGTTGAAGATCATGCTATCCTTTCAGCTGAAGCAGGTATGGGGAGGTATGCTAGCATATGCATTTTTATCTATATTTTGTTGATTCTTAGAGGTATGGACGTAAGGTTTTTTTTTTTTTTTTTTATTTATCTTTTTGTCTCAGTTCACGCAACTCCTAAATTTATTATTCATACATCATAGTTTTTTTTTTTTTACAGCATATATTGTATTTTTCACGCTGATATTTTGTCTTTCTCTACGTGTTTGAATTTGTTATACAGGTACTGTCAGAATACCCTGAGGCAAAATTGACTAGTGAGCAGCAGTATGCGTCGTTGGGAGAATCCTACATTGAGTTGGTTCATAAACTAGACGAAGGTATCCCATCTAAAGTCCAAACCATTCATTGAACCAGGAATGTTACTATTTTGTTCAGTATCATTAACTATGTGGATCTAATTTCGCTATATCTATATTAGAAATCATTACATTGGTGAATTTCCATTAAGATCTGAAAATCTTTCTTAAACATTAAAACTGCTTTTGACAATAAGAAATAAAATTGTTGACAATGTTTGATAGTGGAACGCATTCTAATTCTGTTGAACTCCGCAGCAATGGTTTACACTGGCGTAGTTACAAGTGTGTGGTGTGCGTACAGTATATTTCTGCGTGTGTAGTTATGGTTATCTACACAGATAAGTTACAAGCTATTTATGGTAATGTTTTTCTTTCCTCGTATAGAATATTTAGTGTTGACAGACAATGGCAATTATTTGGAATCACGTGAAGTTCTTTAGTAATTTTGACTGCCATTTTGTCTGCATGTCTATTTGGGGATTAATTCCCTTCTAAAGAACCCGAAAGATTTTAGAAGAGTACCCCTTGAGATTAGTTCCATTGAGCATTAGGTTGATATTATGTGGTTTAATCCCCTTTGATCTATTATTCGATGTCATAATGATATTGTCTCCAAAAGGGATGGCCATTTAGCTGCTAGAGCAATCCTTTTGGAGAGCTAGTTTCATAGACTCAACCCAGCCAAATTCAATTTTAAGCCTGCAACAAATCTTGAATAGTTAATAACAATATCATCTCTTTTCAATTCATATTTTGATATCATATTGTTGCTTAGATTCTTTGAATGTTTAAGCTGTTATTTACTCGCCGTATTGAACTTATTGTCGATATTATTTGGTGTGTAAAAGTTCCACTAAAATATTTTGATATGCTTTTATTTATGAATTCCAGCTCTTACTTGTTTCATTGAAGGTCCTCCATTTACATTGCAAAGGCTTTGTGAGGTAAATCCGGCTTTCTTCTGTGCATTATATTGGGCATTATTACTATCATGTTTAACATGCTAGCATCGGATTATCTAATGTTACCTTGTATGATATTACATTAAACAGATCCTATTGGATGCAAAAAGCATTTACCCAAATCTTTCTAAGCTTGCTTTAGCTCTTGAAAAGGTATGCTATACAATTTGGCCATGTGCACTGCGGTTCAATTTTTATATTTTTAGAATTATCGTTTACTTCAAAAATGGATAATCGTTCATTTTTATGATTGCTACTTAAGTTACAGATATTTTATGATTGCCAATAACAAAGAACAATTTACTTGACTTCTGTCTGTCTGGTGTTTTCTCTGTAGAACTTATTAGTTACATCTACATTGACAATCTGCACTGATCCATACCCGCAAGCAACAGAAAAAGTTCCGGTAGACCAAGAGAAAGCAAATGAAAAGCAGAATCAGCAATCTGATACAGTACAGAATGGCGTTGAGCCTCAGGTGCCTGACAAAGATGAAGTAATGACCGAGGCTGATGTGGGGGATGATATGACCATTGACATGGAAACTTTTGAAGGAGATAAGTCATCAGAAACCAATTCTGAACCTAATGCTAATAATCTATAAGCTTCGTGGTTAGTGTTAGTGTGCATCTTTAAACCCCTAAACTCTGATGAGCAGAAAGACTTGGACGCTTTCACTTTCAGTGAGCTCCAAATGCTATGAGGACAACGTGGACCTTGGCCATTTTTGGTAAAAGTTGGAGCTAGACATTCTTAGCATTTAAAAACAGAACAAAGTTTCTATATTGTGTCTTTGGATGCAATGCTTGTATTGGTGGAATGAAGGTGAATATCTCACTGTAGATCTGCTTTTAATATGTTCTCCCAAGTTAAATTCACAAACTTGTTCATGAACTTTGGCATCCATGACTTTGTAGTAGCTGCCACGCCTATTATTGAGTGTTTTTTTAACAATGATGGCATCATTAATGCATGTACTGGCAACATCTTGGGCCATCAAATGTGTTTCACTCTGGTTCTTGTGGTCACCCAAGAAAGAAAAGGCCAATGAACAATCTCTCAAAATTTTAATATGTTAAAATAGTAACCAAGAGGTTTTCATGGGAGTTTAAACATGCAACTTATTTAGGAAGTACGTGATTTTTAGACCGACCAAGAGGTTGTCTTGAAAGTTGAAGCTCAAATAAAAATTGATTATTATTTTTTTTTATGATAGGTGCTCCCATATAGAAAAAGAAAAAAGGTTGTTTGAATCCAAAAATAGTAATTTGATAACTCACTATAGGGATAGGGATAAAATGTTAGTAAAAAAATGAATTTTTATTTGTAAAAAAAAAAAATAAAGATTGAAAGATAATGAAAGATTGACTAAGATTACAACGAGCTTATTGAGAAAAAAAAAAATAAATTACAAAAGTAAAAGGTAGTACACTATGTTTTATCGTTTAAACTATTTAAAATATATAATAACACAACCAATTCATAAAAGAATCCCCTTTCGTTTCGGGAATATGGGAATGCATTTTCCTATCACTACGAAAAAATATCCACCCAATGAGACGGTAATTCTGTTTTATTCCTTCCTTTGTATACATGAGCAAATTGCTGTCAAAAGATAAGTTAAAAACGAAATGATTCTTGTTTCATTGAAAATGAAATCTGTATCTCAAAATCGATTTTTTTTTTTTGTTATTTTCAATATTGATGACGCATGCAGAGTGAATGTAAAATGCGTTAGTTAATTTGGAATAAGGGGTGTTGGTAACATGCAAGAACTTAGAAAGGATTCTGCACCTGCGATTAATGGAGAAATGGGTGGCTCCAAGTTTTTTCGTTGGAATACAAATGCAATGACTCTAACATTTCCCCCTCAAACCTTTTCTCTTCCGTCTCCAATCCCTCAATGGCCTCAAGGTATCAATTTATCATATAAGGTTTTTCCTATTTGAATATGCTTTATTGTTTGAATTTTTGAGGGCTACTATGCATTTCTTTTAATCCTTTATGCAAACAATTCCGTTTGGTGTTTCTGAATTATCATTTTATGTACCTTTTCCCATGGCATGTTTGATGAGACTTGATGTTGGTACAATTTCAGTGAATTAACACCTTCATGATAGCATAATTTACATATTATAATTCATCAAATCCAAATTCTTTCAGGAATTTATCTTTGGGGATGGTTTGCACTGAGTTTATGCTTGAAAGTAACAATTTTACCGAAACATTGCAGTCTCAATGACACATAACATTTTGAGAAAAGAACATTAACTTACCTCTGCTGAACAATTTTATCTGTGTATTTTTCATTACAGGACAAGGTTTTGCTTCTGGTGTTATAAATCTTGGTGAAATACAAGTTTCCCAGGTGACTAGGTTTGCGATTATTTGGAGTAGCAGTGCTACGACAGACACTAAAAATGCTGTGACATTCTATAGGCCTGTAGGAGTACCTGATAGGTTTCATATTCTTGGTCACTATTGTCAATCCGATGAAAAGCCTTTAAGGGGTTTTGTACTTGTTGCAAAGGGAGTTAAAATTGCTGATATTCATAATCAAGATAAGTTACCTCCGATGAAATTTCCCCTTGATTTTAGTTTGGTTTGGGGTGAAAATCGAAGAAGTTTGGAAACTTTAGGTGTATACTTTTGGGTACCTGAACCTCCTGAAGGCTACAAAGCCCTTGGATGTTTGGTTACTACCAAACCTGTGAAGCCTTTTTTGGATGAAATGTGCTGTGTTCGTTCTGATCTCACCCATGAATGTGAACCTTATCGCCAAATACTCACTGCTGGCTCAAAAATTCCGGAGTTTTCATTTCAGGTATGGAGTTTGAGACCTCGAGATCGTGGCATACTAGGGAAAGGAGTTTCTGTTGGGACTTTTTTCTGCAGCAATGGGTGGTCCACCATGAGAGAAGATGTAACTGTAGTATGCTTGAAGAATTTGAATCCTGAAATGCAAGCAATGCCAAATTTGCAACAAATACATGCACTTATTAAGCATTATGGCCCTACTCTTTTCTTTCATCCTCATGAAACTTACTTGCCATCTTCTGTGGAATGGTTTTTCAACAATGGAGCACTTTTGTACACAAAGGGTGTATCTGCAGGAGAGAAAATTGATGCAAATGGATCAAATCTACCAGGTGGGGGAACAAATGATGGCCAATATTGGATAGATTTGCCAAGAGATGATAAAAGAGAGCTTGTGAAACGTGGGGACTTGAAAAGTGCAAAGCTTTATGTTCATGTGAAGCCTGTTTTTGGAGGAACTTTCACTGACATTGCAATGTGGGTGTTTTGCCCTTTCAATGGACCAGCCACTCTGAAAATTGGAATCAAGGATATTCCTTTGAGCAAGATTGGAGAACATGTTGGTGATTGGGAGCATTTCACACTTCGCATAAGCAACTTCAGTGGAGAACTCTACAGTATATACTTCTCACAGCACAGTGGTGGTGAATGGGTGGATGCATGTGACTTGGAATATGTTGAAGGTAATAAAGCTATTGTTTACTCATCAAAAAGTGGACATGCAAGTTACCCTCATGCTGGAACCTGCATCCAAGGTTCTGCAAAACTTGGAATTGGTATTAGGAATGATGCTGCTCGCAGTAATCTGTATGTGGATTCTAGTATTCACTATGAGCTTGTTGCAGCTGAGTATCTTGAAAATGAGATCACTGAGCCTCAATGGTTGCAATTTATGAGAGAATGGGGCCCCAAAATTGTTTATGATTCAAAAACTGAGCTGGATAAGGTAATCAATGCTCTTCCTCGCTTGCTCAAATATTCTGTGAAGGGCTTATTTAACAAGTTCCCAGTGGAGCTTTATGGTGAGGAAGGTCCCACTGGGCCAAAAGAGAAAAATAATTGGTTACAGGATGAAAGATGGTGATTCTGTGGTGTTCAAATCACAGTTTGGTGAGTAAAAATTTTGGAGTGTTTTTGTTGCAATTGAATTTGAATGTACATATAGATAGATTCATAGATAGATAGAATTATGCAGTAAGTTTTAGGTTTGGGAGGTGCTTTGTCTCTTGCATGTTTGGCTAATGATTTTTGCATCACTTGTAATAATATATGCATAAATTTCGCAGTTGGATTGATTTCCTCTCAGTTATTCTGCAATATCTTTATTGTTGTACAATGCTTCTTCCGTAACAAAGAATCATGTTCATGCAAATCTTGCAGAAATATAATACTCTGTTTTTCTGCTTTGTGTAACTTTCATTTGGATACAACTTTAGAACTTAAATTGCGGGTTTTTTTTTTTGCCATCATTTTCATTCGACCTTTGTTTTTTTCAACATTTGCTAACTCCCAAAATGCTTATCAGATCTTGGCTATTTTTTTTTTCTTTTTATTTGCTGTACTATTTCATCAAAGCATCTTATTTTATTATTTTCGCTTCATTTTTTTCTTTCTGCATTTTTACTGTCTTCCTGAATTTGTATTACCTTACCTATGCTTTATAACCACTTTTTACATTTGTTAAACTATTCAGGCATTATTAATGAATGGTCGAAAAGGAGAACATAGTTTTTTCATATTTTAATCTTGATCAGTATTTATAATTTAACTGAACATAAATATCTTAAAGAAAATCTCATTGAAATCGTATAAATAAAAGAAAGTAGCTAAAGAACACTACTAATATTATTATTATTATTATTATATTAGCTAAAGAATGTATTAATGTTGATTTACCAAAAGCAAATAAAGAGAAAAACCTTGAAAGTTGAATCAATGTTATAAATATAAGGATCACAAATACTATTAAGCCTACGTCTTAATATACACAAAAACATGAGAACTAAAACATTAGTAGCTTCTATTATAATAAATGCCATCGATAATGACTGAATATAAGAGGGGGTAAGAAGGTAAATAATTGCAGCCACCCAATTGAATTGATTTACAATAAAACGTTCCCGAGAATAATGAGAAGCTCTCAATGCATTAATTAGTCAGAAGCACACAGAAATAGCAGAGTGATATGAGGTATCCATGGCGGGAGAATGAACAAGTGATCAAGTATCCATGGCCTTCTATGTGGTGTGTCTTCACTTACAAAGGGATAACGAAAAGCCAAAAGAATTTGGTTAATGAATCTTCACACACACAAATTTGGTTAAGCACCCACCCTAGAAGCCAAAACAGCTTCAGATGCAAACCAAATAAATTGATAATCACTCACATCATCTTTGAATGGCCACGCACTCTACAAACTCATCCTGAGATCAAAATACGTCTGCAGTAAAGAAAACACATACAATGTAATGGGATGATAAACAGAAGGATTGAAAAAATATATGGTGGTAAGTAAAACCTTGAAAATTAGATGGATGAAGTTCCTAGTCCTATTGAAGAATATCCGGCAGCTTTTCTCTCCTTCAGAGTTGTGGACAGCCAGTCCAAGCCCTCATAAAGACCATCTCCCCGAAGAGCACAAGTGCCCTGCATGTGCCACTTTCTGTTCTTGAGATCAAAGAGACCTAACCCTTCGCATACTTCCCTTGGTGACATTGCTCCTCTCTGAAAAAGAAAAGCAAAATATTAACTAGACTGATAATAATGCAAAACTCCGTAAACTGTTTGGAGGGGATTAGTTTGTTCAGAAAGAATGGTCTGCCAATACCACAATTATTGATAATCATATAGAGTGAATTCTTTTTTTCTGGTGGTAAATGTTTTACGGTCAGGAAGAATCATGAACAGACAAGAAGAAAACATGGCACTTATTAATAGAAAATGTTACCCAGTACAACAGAAAAAACATTTATCTTCAACTTTTTCTGAGAACTCTGAATATTACCAAAAATTAAGAAATTATATTAACAAAATTAAGAATTCCCTCACAGATCATTGTCTCTCACTGCCAATTTTTTACGGCTGTCCCACATATATTTTTGATATTTCATTATAATTCCATCGAACCAAACAACTAACAATCTCCAACTTTCACTCTCTTCCTTCATCGCCCGCCCCCCTCTATTTCTTCTGTAACAAACTCTGGATAAAAGAGAAGAGCTGAGCCAAATACATGATGGTTAAAGAGCTTATTTTTTATAAAAGAAAACCAAGGGATAGGACTAGCTTTTAAATAAAAGTTAAGTCAATTTTAAGACAAGTAGTTTAAGTCATAAAAAGTTAGGCAAACATGGCCTATAGTTAAGTTTGACCCTTTCCAACTTAGACAACACAAACAAAGCGAAAAGAGGTAAAGAGAAATCAATTTTAGATACAGTTTAAAATAACAAATGACAAGGAATGTTCCCACAATAGGATGCAACATGGTGCGTGTGACATTATCTGGGAAAGCCAAATACAAAATAGTATTTTATTAAGTCACTAGGTGAGAAAATCTACATCGAGGAAGCCCCTTCTGTCAACTAGCGCCAAGTTAATTAGGTTGGCATTTCAATTCTAATACATATTGGAAAATAAATTATTGTGAAATTTGACTAACTAACACGCAAGGTGTTTTCTAAATAATCTTGTGTAGGTTAGTTGGATCTATGATGGGAACAAACACTCAGTCACATTTTTACATTTCTCATATGATCCAATCAACATATTAGCTAATCATAGTGCAAATTAGGTATGTGCACACACGTGCCCAAGTGATACAAATTGTTCTGTTGGATATATCGTGCATCATCTAATAATGGTCACACACAATAATGGTGAAGGTAACAGTCTCTGATTAGCTTGTAAATAATTTCCTCGGTTCTACTACACTTGATTCCTCCACATATTTAACTAATTCAATGGTTCTTACTATTTATATGCATTAATAATAGCACACTACAAACTTGTAGCGTATTCAGTAAACAGTGTCAATCAATTCATATTATTTGGCACCAATTTCTTGTTACTCATGAAGGTATCCATAAATGTCAACTCATTCATCCAAAAAAACACAGAAAATGAAGAATGAAGACATACCAGGTCCTGTTTGTTCGCAAGCACCAATATTACACTGTGGAGCATAAACGGATCATTTATGACTGCCTGCAAGTAATCCATGGATCTATTCAAACATAGTTTGGAATAACATGACACATGTGTTCCTGTTTTTTATTTCATTACCTGAAATTCCTGCTTAGCTTTTCCTAGCCTTTCTCGGTCCAGACTATCAACAACATATATCTGCATAAATACATATTTATCAATCTGGCAATTATAGACCTGATCATGTCTTTTCAGTTCAATTGCATAGATGAATGGTTGTAACAGAAGGAAAAATTCACAAGTTCCGAACTGCATGAGTTGTATTTTTATTAAGATAAAATGCATAAAACCATGGAAACTAATTCCTACCAAACCATCAGTGTTGTTGAAATAGTGCCTCCAAAGTGTCCTTAATTTCTCTTGCCCTCCAACATCCCAAACTGTGAAAACAACATTCTTATACTGAACCTTCTCCACATTAAAACCTGCAAAACACCAGAAATTTATAAGCCTCAAACAAACAGCATACAGTTTAGTTCTTTCTAATTTTTCTTCTACTAAACTGAAGTGCTATACTGTAACAAGATTTCTCTGGTCAACTCACACACACCAAGTGCTAATAGATATCCGTCCAATTCCATTAATAAAAAGACTTCCATGCAATGCCGAAACAAAATCTCCATAATTACAAACAAATTCAAACAGACCTAGAAACAAAAAACAAATATGTAGATTACTGACAAGTACACGATTAGCATCCTTTGGGTATCAAGACAGAAATAGCATAATTAGGTTATACTAAGAAATCTGCTTAAAAGAATTGAACTATGTATTCAGAATGAAACCCACCAATTGTAGGAACAGTAGATAAAACTTCTCCAATGTGGAGCTTGTACAGTATAGTAGTTTTGCCGGCAGCATCAAGACCAAGCATCACAACCTAAACCAAGAAAATGTTCAAGAAAAGGCTAAACAGGAAACTCATCCAAAAATTAAGAATGAGTGATTAGAAGAATGAGACTAGGCAACATCATATTCCTTTGCTGATTAATCATGATGATAGCTGAATGTAAACGCAAACTATTCAAAAAGAAATAAATGAAACAAAAATCAAACTTACAAAGAATGACATATTCATGCTTTTACTAATGATTATTGAAATTTCAAAAAAAAAAGGAATGAGGAAGAGACCCGCATCTCAGTATTGGAGAAGAAGGTATCGAAGAGCTTCCGAAAAGTTTGACCCATGCCTCTGTTCTATTCTGTTGCGTTGGATGAAATCGGGAATAATCGATTTGTAATGAGAAAAGCAGAAGATGAATTGTGAAGCTTCGAATCTAATCAGAATAAACAGGTAAGGGATTTCAATGGGCGATTCATTCCCCTACCATCACTCCCATGTTCAACAACAAATTCACAAATCAATAATCAATAATACAAATCAAAATAACAATGTAATCTTCCCCTTTTCCTTCTTACTTTATATACAATAGTTTAAACAAAAGTATTCTTCTATTTCATTTGTTTTCTCGTATGTATACAATTTAAAAAATTTAAAAATAATACTAAATACAATTTCTGATTTTTGAAAAATGTAACTTGACATTAATAATTTTTTTTATTAAGTTTTAAAAAAATGTATATAAACATCACCGTCTATTTTAATAATTATTCGAATAAAAAGTAACAATTTAATTTCAAAATTTATGGATATTTGTAAAAATAAAACATATTACAGAAGAGAAATAATACTATTGAGTTTGGTTGCGATTATTTTTTCGAAAATCTGGTGAGATGGAAAAATTGTAATGGCATTGCAAATAAATTTTCTATAATCCTCCAGTAAAATTGTGAAATTGCGTAAAAGGACTGTGTAACTTTTTTCGGTATTTATTTTTTATAAAATATTACCAATAACATTTTTTTATTATTGTTATTGTTGAATGTAACTTAAAAAAATGAACTTTGAGTGAGATGATGGATTTGTTATTTACCTGGTGATTAAATTGTTGAACTTTGATCTATTGTTTCTTCCTGTCTTTGTTTATTTTCAAATGTTATTTTAAGAGGTTTTATATAAATAGAAAAATACAATAAAATTTTGTTGTTTTGCATAAAATAATTACGAAGAAATTCATTTTACACAAATTGTGTGTTTAGTGTTTAAATGGTATATGTGAATTGTTTTTAAGAAAATATTTACAGGTGTCAACTACAGAGTGTCTATGAAGCAAATTTATGGAACTGCGGAGTGGACTTTCCTCCATACCTAACTCTGCTCAAAGGTGTGGGCTTCACACTTAATTGGTGTAATTTTTCAATTTTAACGTGTCGCTATGATAAAAAGTTAAAAAAAAAAAAAGTCGTAATAAGTTTTATCACCATATGTAAGGTTTTCTATCAGTGGCAATGATAGAAAAGAGCAGAAAGAAATTAAGTACCCTAAGGAATAGTGTAAAAAACTTTGAAATTTCAAGACCAAACTTTTAACCCGACTTACAAATGATTCACTAAGATAATCACTATAATTGTTGCCATTACCAGAGATTTCATACAAAACTAACCCTGATTTATATCTCCATCTCCACCGGTATGATTTTACAAAAACCTGAAATGGTTGGCCTTTAAATTTTTTTAAAGTATTTTGAATTAACTATTTCAATCCCCACGCAATATTATCAAAACAAATACTTAATATAAAAAATAATTATCAATTCATTAAGATATTTAATAATTAAAATAATATTTAGGTAATTTAAAAATGTAAATATTGACATTTTGCCGTCAATATTAATAGAGAAGAAAGATCGACAATAAGAAGAGACAAGGGAGACTAGAAACAAAGAGAAAACAAGTACACATTCGATAAGAGAATAAAAGGTGAAGAAAAGAAAGAACAGACCATAGAAAAAGATCCATAGGAGAAAGTGACAAAAAGAAAAGAGCGAGAAGGAAAAAAAAGCATGGATATAGTAGATATACGAAAGTACAGAGTCTTCAAATAATATTTTCTAATGAAATTTAAAAATTTACAATTTTAACTAAAATAATTTTCAAAAAAACACTTCACTTGAAATCATTAATTTGAGTGCACACTACCCTAACGTTCCCCCATTTTTTCTAAATAAAAAAACGTTGTAGTACAGAAGCTAAACCTATTAACTATGCTTGATGTTATACCAATAAGGGATCTTTGGGATTCAGATTCCTTTATCAATTGTAAATGAAAAGACAGTAATAGTATAGAAAAACATCTTCTCTCTCGATTGGGAGAGAATGAAGAGACATTATATAACACACTAATTAATGAAACCATATATTAAGTGCAGTCATGGTACATAAAATGAATATCCCTAAAAATTAATTGGTGAGGGAAAAAAATACAAAATATCAAACCACAAGGGTTTTCTGCACAAACCGCCCGAGGTTAGGAGGTCACACCTAAGGAGTCATGAATACTCGGAATGAGTCTTCCATCCTGCGATTCATTCTATATAAAGATATAGATATATGCTTTCATGAATCCCTTACAAATTAGTAATTGAATAATCTACACTCACCCCGGCCAGCCAAAACTTTGAAATTGGGAAGAGGACGAAAACTCTGCATCATCTCTTCTCAAAACTACCTGGCAATGGATTCAATCAAAGCCTGTGAAACAAGTTAAAATTCCCAAGACACTAACTACCATATCTACGAGTCCACCATTTCATCTTGCAATTCGCTTGGAGCAATAAGCCCAGGAATAGAAAGCATTCTTTGTCGTTCTCTCTCTCTCTGAGCCGCAGCCTCTTCAGCATATAGATCTTTGTTATCCTGCGGAGAAAACCCAAATTAATAAACTCATACCATTAGCACAATCAAAGGAATAACATTAAATAAGGAAATACCTGAGCTGAAAATTCTTTGGACTGGATAAGAAAATCTCGTATATGATTTTTAAAAGTAGATAGATCGTTGGTTGATTCGAATAGTCCTTTAACGAATTGAGTAACCTGCAAATTTCTTCAAATTAGTCATTTGTTTTAAAAGACAAATATTATTTATTTCTCTACATTTACCTCTGTTGCGGTCATGTTGGGAAATGACGTGCTTAGAAGTTTTATGGTAAACTCTTGTACAAACGCAGAATTACTTGGGTATGGATACGGATTAGTAACAACATCCCAAAGAGCTTCGGTTAGGACACCAGTTTCCAGCTGAAAAGACAGAGCTGTTATTTTTGCTATTTTTTACAAACTAGTAAAACAAAGGATTGTGAGACCGTACCAAACAGAACAAATGCTGAAGGACCAAGACATGCAATTTGAACCCAGGCTTATGAAAAGTATCAGTCAATACAGCGAATATCTCTTGTTCAATTGTCAAAAAGTATGTCCGATAAAACTGATTACAGAACTCTGAGCCCTGTTACAAAATTCCACCAACATAGTAAGAACCAGAACAAGATTAATTTTACTACGGATGAAAAATTAGAATTTATTGTTTAGAATAGAGAACGTGTAACGAATAATCCCAAAAGAAAAAATTGCATATTGCATATAGTTAACAAATAAAACTAGTCTGCAGAAAGACCACACCTGAAATTTCTTCAGCATCTCTAACAGCAAGTTCAGCCCAGTTTCAGCAATATTTCTTTCAGTGTGCCGAAAAGCCCATATGATAGAGTCCATAACAAGTTTCAATTGCTGGCACACAAATTACAAATAACATCAAGCACACAAGATTACAAAATTTGACAGCAGTCAAAGTCAACAATTAAAAAAATAAAAGAGAGATGGAGCATGTAACACAACCTGACTTGAAAGGCAGATTAACGCAGGGAAACAATGAGTAGCTATGGCACGAAGAAGAGAGAAGAACTTGAGGCGATGCTCTGGGTAATCTTCAAAATTTTTTGTAATCATCTGCAGAAAATACCAAATAACTTTGTGCCATCACAATTGATACAAATTACAAGTTATAGAATTTCAACCTCATGCACCCAAAAATAACCACCCGAAGCCTTCTATAGTGGATGAAACAACACCAGTGTTCTATAGTGGATCATGTCTACAAACAAACAACTAATTGAAAAATCTCCCGTAACTCCGTCCACCTTTGACAATTACACTACCATTCATCTAATCTACTCTCTTTTTACTAGAACTCTGCATGTCTGTCCACACAGGTCCAAATCACATGTGGAGAAATTCAACCAGTTTATCAGAAATATGCTCATGTCAAAATTTATCCCTCTTCTCCATATATGCATTTTAACATTTGCAGTAAATTTGTATCTAAAAAAAACAATTTTGATATAAAAATAACATTATATACTTTTAGAAAAGAAATTAAAAATATTTGAATGGATGGAGCTAATTATCAAATAAATGGGTCTGAATTACAAATAATAACAAAAACAATAATAAACTAGGACAATTGTATCATAGCTGAATATCCTACACAGTACCTCAAGTGTGCACTGAAAGACAGCTTCAAATATGCGAGGTACATCTTCGATCATTGCAGATTTATATCTGGAAGAGAGAGATGAATGACATACTATTCATAACTAACAGAAAACACATCACCACTCTATTCTTAGGAAGTAAAGAACATATACAAACAGAAAATTAGATTTCAAAGCACCAGACCAGTCAATAAAGAATGGAAACCAAAAAAAAGGGGGGAGGGGGGAGGACAGCAGCATACTTATTCACAATTGTGGCAAACAGTGACAAAACCTCTGACTCCCTAGCATCAGGAACATTCCTCGCATAATCTCCAAGAACAGGATCCATCATTGGAGGCACAAATTGTTTGCCAATTTGTGGTTGGTCTTCTGCCTTATCCAAGAATGTCTCAATCAGCTTAAGTGTTTCCCTCTTCACCGAACTGCATGAATATAAACATGGATAGGTAGTAGAGTCCACAATAATCACATAGTACAGAACCAATACATCTTTTTCATGGTCTTACCGTAGAAGTTTCACGTAGGATGTTCTAGAAGCAAAAGGTCCCCCTTCAGTAATACTCTTTGAAATAAGCTCGCTGTACATTCTGTGGTAGGAACACAAAAATAACACGATTCAGCAAAAAAACTATCAAACTATTTGTTGCTTAGTAACATCCTTGCTAGAGAGTCCCTGAATATAAAAAAACTAGAACTTGCCTGTATACATTCAACATGTCCAAAAAGATCATCGAGATTTGGGGCAAGAAATATGTCCCTAAAGAAGATGCAACACTTGTATTCGTCTGAAAGTGAGAGTTTAAAATCAAAACCTTAACAACAAAAGTGGGCAAGACCCAGGATGAAATGCTAATTTACAAGCAGAACAATTAACCATAAAAAATGAAAACTAACTTGACAAACTTAAAACAATAAAGATTGTGAATGAAGACATTTTATTGTACTAAATGACTAAATAAGGAAGATGTACACCGACTCTGACACGGACGCTGAACACAACATTGACACGGTGAGGCCACTAGGGTCACACTAAAATTTTATAAATGATTTCAACATTGACACGGTGAGGCCACTAGGGTCACACTAAAATTTTATAAATGATTTTAACGCTATACCTGCAATATATTAAGCACTGTCCGGATAACATCCTGATCCTTTAAAAATTCAACGTTTTGATGAGCCTGACCTATAATTTCCATCCATTTCTGAAAAAACCGAAAAACCGCATCCAATATTATGGTTTACCGAATATATAAAAAAACAAAAAAAAAAATTCAGATCCTTGTCTATCAAAAGAAATATTTAGCAGAGACCTGATTTGGGAGTTCCATCAACCGCTGAAGATATTCATCTCTCTTCTGCGCATCAGACTCTGCCTGAATCATGTGACCGACCTACAACGCAAAATATAGCTTAAAGATGTGCAAACACAAGTATACAAATAGAGCAAATAGAGCTTATGGGAAATGATGTTATATATATTTAACCAATGAATTTGAGATTAAAGATTTATATAGACATACATTTTCATATAAGGATTAAAGATTTATATAGACATACAGATTCATAGAAGGATTAAAGATTTATATAAACATACAGATTCATAGAAGGAATGTATTTGATGAGGTTCAAGATCCATAATAGTGGTGGGAAGGCCTGTCAGAAGCTCAGACACAAACGGTTCATTTTCCCCAACCTGAAATACCAACCATTGTGACAGTTAGGGACTATCTGTACTGAAGTTGATGCAAATGAATGTGAAGGATTATCTCAAGTTATATGCAAGCTTGTATAATAAAATGACTACGACTACATTTTTGGAGAGAAAATTTGCAGCCAATTACCTGAGTGATCACAAATTTACGCTTACACTTCTGTACTATTTTCAGAAATGTGTCACAAGCCATATCCTGAAACACAAAGAAACGTGATTATAGAAAGCTTTAACAATTGACGACCCACAAACAAAATAAAAACAAGTAAAGAGGTTAGGTTAGAGTAAAATCATATAATAACAAAAGTACAGACAGAAGAAAAAAATAACCTGAACTCCAGGATGGGTCTCATGCATAAACTCAAACAACTTATTCACAACAGTTTTAAGGAATTTCCAATGAGCTCTTAGAAATCTTGGATACTGGCCCACAACATACCTGCAAAAAAGACATTAGAAAAATAAAAGCAGTACTAAACAACAAAAAACAAAACAAAATGGCACATGGAAACAATTCTTACATGATATTACTTGCAATAACAGCTTTGTTATCTTTTCCCTTTGTAATTTCACATAGGTTTAATAGGTCACGAATGACCATAACCAAAAATCTGTTTTCCTGCAAAAGATTTAAGATTTAACTAAAAATAGTGAAGAAAAATATCAAACCTAATAAAAGAATGCCACAAAAAATACAGAGATAGTTAACAAAATTATATCAGACAAGAAAGTGAGCTATGAATGCATCTATCTCGGAAAAAGTAAAATAGACCTACATGAATCCCATACATATCAGAGTGCTAAAAGAAAAAACTGAGACATGATAACAATTAACATATTCCTACCAACACAGCTTTGCAGTCCACGCAGTCCCTCCCTTTCAGGAAAACAACATTACACAACCAACATTGCTCCAGCGAACCTCACAAGTCCCCTTTGGATCATTCGGTTATTTATTATACAATCATTTTCAAACCAAAGATCTTGAATGTATTATATACTTCTTGAGTATTGAAGTTGATCAAAGTAAGGTATTGTAATTTCACAAATGAAATACACCTTAGATTTTAAAAGAAACAGGTTTGATTGATTGTAGACCTATGGACCCATACCATGAATTAATGGCAAAGCAAGTGAGCTCTGCTCAGACCCAGGAAAATATAGAATATCATGTATATCTTTGATGCAAGGGTTCCTATAAACGACTGAATTAGCTATAAGATAAAACAATCTCTCCTAAGCTTTTTTTTCACATTCATGTCTTCAAGTATATCATTCAAGGTTCTTTAATACTCCACTTAATGAAACCTAGGTCAACAAAGTTGGCACAGTTGTCCTAAAATTCATATTTAAAAAAATTTAAAAACAACATGCTACAATTACCAAAAAGGAAGACTTCAAGGGTTGTACAAATCCTCATTTGATTTTGAAAATGAATTCATATAGCATATAGGGTCATAATATCAATTGGTCTAGGGTACGAAGTTTAGAATACCTGTTCTTCCATCATAGAACCGGATATAGAACCTATTGCCCAACATAGTGTATTTAAATTGTTCCATGTCCAATCCTCACCACTGAGCTGTTTACTCAATTTCCTCAGCATCTGGAATTACAAAAGACCGTTAGAAACAAAAGGCCATATATATGAACCCAAACATACAACAATGTATTATAGGTAACCTTTACATCTAAGCAAAAGAATTACATAGCTACATCTTCAAGCTTAACAATTGAGACTATGGTTTTACCATCCAGTAAATGAAAGTTCAGCTCATACTTTAACAATATTGAATTTCCAACCAATAACAATTATTAAATTATTAAACCAGATAATACGGAACAAAAATAATAATAAGATTGTATTTCCCAACAAAACAACAAAAGCTATTCAGAGCCACAAACCTGCTTTTCAGTATCATCATGGTCAAGATGTGATAAATAAATAAGGGTCTCCCTCATAATCTGTATAAAAAACAATGACAGGTAAGTGACAGATTGATAGATTGGATTAACTCTAATTAGATATTATTTTTAAGACTTTAATTCTACTTATTTGATCTTAAGCAGCATAATTAGTATGCATTAGCTTTTGATCGTATTGGATTAGGTTATAGTTATCTTTATGCTATGCTTGATAATATTTCAGAGTATCGATATTGAATCAGATTACTAAGCATCTAGGGTAGTAATATGGAATTATCCATGAAAAAAGTGTCTCCAAGTAACTAAATATCACAATCAATATTATTCGTAACCAATCTATTAAAAAACTAATTTAAGGATAAAAAGCCATGCAGTTTTTTCACGAACCTTGTACTGAACAAGAACGTCATTGTCCTTCAAGGTTTCACGAACAATGTTCCCATTTTCATCTTCAACTATGAGAACTTCTTCAGGTTTTGCCATTCGACAGATCATGAGCATTCTCAGCTTTGACATGGGACCAGCATACAGTTGTCGGCGCTGAAGAAGCTGAGAACCATGTCCATCAACCATGCCAGGGAGCATTGCCGGTACCTACTTATCCCATTGATGAACATACATCAGTAACACTTGGACATATTCATACATTATATAACCATCATAATATCTTTACATTCTAACATAACACCTAAACATTACAAAGCTTCTAAAAGCTTACAAAAGAAAGAGGAAGTAACTGAAGAAAATGAATAAAGGAAGCAAAATTGCATAGAAGAGGGTGAGTAAAACAAGTAAAACTATATTTGCAACAACTAGTATCATGCTAATTGCCTTATAATTTTTATTTGTTTAACTAATAAAGTGCTTTCACAACTATGTATTTTATCATACCCTAGTAAGAATATGCTATTAAATTATGAAATTTTGTAAAGATGAGCAAAATATCAACCGTATATAAAAAACTGAAATAATTTTATTCATAGAACATTTTTCATTATAAATATTATATATCAACTCATATTTTGCTAAACAGATTTAGTTAAGAAAGAGTGATAGGTTTAGTTAAGAAAGAGTAATAGTTAATCCTTGATGTGATAGAATTAAAGAGAGCACCTGAAGTCCCATCAGGGTCGCTGCAGCAGCAGGATTGTCCAAACTTCGGTGTGGTTCAAACAGCTCCGACACCAAAGAATTCCAGTAGTCCAAACAGACCTGTTATTTTTTAAGAAAAGATACAGCATGAACCTAGGAATTTAGAAAGACCGTAGTGGCACATGTGGCACAAAAACTAAACAAGAACGCACATGTACGCAAACAATTGGGAGGGAATGCTGAAGACATCTATAAGACAAACATAAAATGAAACACAATCATTCATAACATAGGAAATATGCAAAAGCAAACATTTCAATATCCGCATACCTTAAAAACCTCAGTATCATCGACATAAGAAATGTTGATAAGATATTCAAGGCCTACAAGCAAAGCAGCTATATTCTCTTGAGTGGATTCCAGGATGCGAATGTGAACCTGCATATGTAAAAAGGTACCATAATATTGTTAAGAAATAACAAAACCTTCCACAAGAAACCCAAAAGTGGTACATAAAAAAAGGAAGAGGATTAGAAATAAAAGAGAGCCCATGAAAAAGGTCAAATTGTTTCACAATACAAGCATTTGTACATTTTCACAATATAGTATACAATGTTCTCACAACATAAAAAATAAAATCACAACATAAAAAGTAAACTTGCCTTGTAGAAGGATGTGAAGAAAAGTGCCAGATTCTGTATAAATGCCTACAAAAAAGAAAAAAGGGTCAGTCAAATACTTTACAATTAATAAGGCAAACTAGGCATCTTGATCTTTTCAAGAAAGACTCACTTGTTCCTCAGTTGAGCCCTTTGAATATGCTTCAGGAATATCTGAAGTCGGTGGGAGTATACTCTGCATCAAACACACCATGTCCAAAATCAATAAAACAAATAAATTGAAAATAATCAAATGATTAAGAATGCAATGTATTTCACAATAAACGAAGATCAAAACACACCTGCAACTGGACCATGAATATGTTATACATCTTGACATACTGCACATCATAATAATTTCCAAATTGAAGGGCAGCCACCTGCAATGATAAATAGTGAATTATTGATGTCGAAAACATTAAGGAAAATTCTAATGCATATAAAAAAGGAACATACCTCAGTTAAACACTGCAATGTTAGGTTCCTATATGCTGGGAGTGGGAAAAATTTTAAGAGTGTCTCAAGCTGTACATAAAGCAAATATCAGTTTATGAACTCCTCAGAAAGAAAAAAGCACATTTCAACTGAAAACTTCACATACCAATGGTGATTCAAATATATAACCCAAGGGAATCCATGATAAAAAGGCATGCAATGTAGAGAGAGTCGCTCGTATGAGTTCAGTCCTTTGCGAGGCTGATAACACATACAAGCATAACTCATGAATGAGTTGAAATTCACTGCAAAAACCAGTGTAAATATTAGCAACAAATAGACACCTCATAGAAAGTAAATGTAGAAAAATCACATCCAATCATCCAAAGGAACTGCTGGAGAAACTAATTCCAATTTAGAAACAATTAAGTCAGCATGCTATCATGTGGTTACAAACAAGCCGAGCAGTAAACTATTCTTAAATCCCTTCGTTGTTTTCTGAAGATAATTTCAGTTCCAAACTAGACAGCCCATGGCTGATAAAAAATTACATCATTTTATGTCAATCAACCTAATCTAAACCTCCAGTTAATTTACCAATTACCAATAATAAACAAATAAACCAACCACAATCTATGTTGGCCCCTACAATATTATTATCAACAAATCTACCTAACAACTAATAGAAGCTAGATATTATCTCTTGACATTCTTAGAGACACTAAATCTCATACAAGTAAACCAAAAATAATATAGCATCTCAACTAAAAAATTTAAAATGGCAAAAACCTTACAACAAATCTACTACTGCAAAATCAGGCCATTAAAACTCAATCTTTCAGACGCCCAACAAAAAATAAATATAAAATGTCAAGCACAAAAAGGACATACAGTTATGTTCTATCGACATGAATTACCTGTTCAAAGATTGTTTAAGCTCTTTTATCTTCTGCTGGGTCATCTCGCCTCTTGAAAAATCAAAAACCTCTTCACTCAAAAGCTGTAAGGACATTTTTTAGATTAGTAATTTTGACATCAGGAGAGAATCTAAGGGGAAATAGTCTGAACTTACTTTCAATATAGCCATACAATTCTCGCAAATTGTTTCACTAGTTTTAGCTGCAGAAACAAGATCAGGAATAAAACTTCGCCATCTTGCTGGCCATTCATGCTTCAAAATCTGCATGAGTAAAACATATGGATGAAGACTGATAATTTAATCATAATAATCAGTCCAAATAACGGAACAGAGCTACCATTTTTACCTGAACTAATATAATGTTGAGTTTGTTGACGTACAACCTTTCTGATCGAAATGAAGCATCATTACTAGAAAGCTACGCAAGAAAAGTTGATAATGAGATAAATGACAAAGGATCTACAAAACACTGAAAAGTCCAATTTCTGATTTCTTTAAATGTGGATCATACCTGTACAATGACATCAGAGATGAAATTTTTCATTCCATCTCGCTGCTCAACAGGTAATGCATTCCATCTATACTTAATTACACCTTCTAGAACCTGAATGTAAAAGAATAAAAGAATACATAAACTAATAAAGTCATCTTTAATACAATTACCAATGAGTAGAAAACTTGTTCACCGCCAAGCAATTCTTGCTTTCCAAGTCATTGCTCAAATAAAGTTTAACCCCATAATGATTGTTTTTGGTTGTTTTTGAGGTAAGCCTCTTCTTGACAACTAAATTCAAGATCTATGATGCAGCAATCTTTCCTACATGCACTCAAATCATCCATAATTACAAGTAAAGGAATTTACGTAAATGCTTTTAACCAAGGATCCTCTCAAATGCAACATAACTAATATTATCAACCTAGAACAAATATATAGATCCCTACCTAAAATTTGATATACTAGAAACAATCCCACTAAAAGAGTGTCACTCCCAGTAGTACTACACTCAATTTCCTTAAACAAGGTATGAAATTTGAACCTTGTAAATGAAAACAAGTGGTTAAATGGGGACTACACATGGTTACCCAAACATTCCAATAAAAAATGTTCTAAAGTCTAGACAAAGTTCTATTAGTTAGGACTGAAATCCACATTTGTTGTTATAACTATAAGCAAGTCAATCCCACACCAGAAGAATACTACATACTATTGAAACTCACATCCTTTGCCGCAAACCACAAATTAATAATCCACTATCCTTAACAAGAACTGTTCATCCCCATCTCGAATAACAGAAAATCAAACAGATCATTAAACAAGCCAAACCTGTAAGGCGAAGAACTTGGTATTCAGATTCTGAGTATTTTGCAGAATATGCATGACTTGTAGCCACATATCGGGATTGTTTTGTAAGTCGCGCAGAATCTGATCAGCAGCATTTCTCTGCATCATTTTTCAGTGCAACATAAGTCCGTGCTTAGTACCACATTCTCTAAATAAAACATATTACTCTACCAATTAACCACACTAGTAAAAAAACACAACTCATCCAAATAGGTTCTGTTTAACTCCACATTGCACATATTATCAAGAGATGAATTAGTAGAAAGAAACAGAACCGAACACGCAACCAACCCGAAACAATTATCCACACTAGTAAAAAAAAAAACACAGGTTCTGTTGTTTAACTCCACATTACACATATTATCAAGTGGTGAATTAGTAGTAAGAAACAGAACCGAATACGCCCAACAACCAACCCGAAAACAGAGAGTTAATCGAATTGAGTGATTAAACCCTAAGTGTAAGTGAACGAAACAAAAGACGGAGACACAAACCTCTTCCTTAGATCCGGTGCCGTAGAAGGCAGCGACAGTGGCATCAAGGAGCGGAACATCAATCGGCTGGCTCAAATCTCGGAGCTTCTCGGCGGCCATGGAATGAGAGTGATAAAACCCTAGAGTAGTGTACGGCCAGGAGCAAGAAAAACCCTAGAGTAGAGCGCGAGAGAGAAAGAGAGATATTTCAGGGAGAAAGAACTGCCTTAGACTTTTTATTTTTATTATTGGAAATATTAAAATAAATGTTTGTGTGTGTATATATAGAGAGAAGAGGAGATGAAAGAGACAGCTTGAATTTGAAGCAGAGTTTTTGAACGAAAGGAAGATAGGCGCACTTAAAGGGACTGTGTCGATTTTAGTTTGATGCTTCGGGGAGCTATGGGCTGTGTTTTGCTTTCTCACTCTTTCTATGCCCAATTTTTCTTTTTGTTGGCCCATTATTCTACCCCACTTTTCTATTTTATTTACTTTTTTAAAGCTTAAAAAAAAGTTTATTTTCACCTCTATGTTGGTGATAATAATGAAAATTATATTATTTTAAAATCATTTATTGTTAGATTAGATTGTATATTACTAGAATCATCGATTTAGTTTTTATTTCTAATATTATTAGATTATTAGATTCCGTTTTACTTCCGATCAAAACTAATTTCTTTACAGTGAAAAAATGATTTGTTTTTCATTTTGGAAAATAAATTAAATAGTTTATTGTGGACAAGAAGGTCTTGAAAACTATATGGACCAAAAATAAATCATAAATACATCTAGACTTCGTAAAATAAACTAACAATGTATATTTTGATTTTTCAATAACACTAAAAATTAAGAATGTTAAACATTTATAATTCATAATCTATATCTATAACCTATAAATTATAACAATATATGTTTAATAATATATAAAGAAAATATTCTTTTTTATAACCATTATTTTAAAAATTTCTTTCATTTTTAATAGTTTTTTTTTTTCATTTTTTCATTTTTTTATTTTACATCTAACAATTATTTTAAAGATTAATTATATACTTTTTATTAATTTTAACTAAAATTTTAATGAAAATTTAAAAATGCAATGCGTCTGTATTTTTGTTAGTATATAATAAAGTATATAAAATTAGTTCATTTAGAGAAAAGTTTTACATGTGGTGATACATATAAACTTAGCCAACTATTTTTATTAATATTATTTATTTATAAAAATATCATTTAATATATCTATAATTATTAATAATAAATATAAAACTATTTCAGTTATAAATAAAAGTTTTACATATGACATCGCAAATTTAACCAACTATTTTTTTATTAGTACTATCTATTTATAAAAAAATAATTTAATCTATAATTTATAATAATATATATTTACAAGTTACATGTGAATCTAGCCAACAGTCTAAATGCTATCTGTTTATAAAAGGATATTTAATTTTGAATATTTAAAATATACAACTTTTTTTTACAAATAGGTCGTTTTGATTGATATTATGTATTAGACCCTGTTGTATTAGTAATTGATGTGAGAGAATAAATTTAGTTGTATACTGATGTATTTAGAAAATAAATCCTAAAGTAATTTATTATAAAAAAAATCAAATTGTAAATTAAAGATGACATCATATTTAAGTTATATATAAAAATCATTATCAAATTTTAATAAATAAAAAAAATATTTTACAATAAAAATATATTACAATTTAAAAATAAAAATTAAATAAATACATTTTATTTTATAAAATATATTGGTAAATATTTATATATTATATCTTATATTTTAATTTAAAAATAGACAATAATTTAAATTTTCAGTATTTAAATTTAAAAATTATGGTTTTCCATATTTTAATATTATTTGAATCATTAAATGTTATACTTTAAAGGCATTTATTTGGTTGTCATCATTCTTTTCCATGAAACAAATAAACCATAAATATAACAATGACTAGACTTATCTAAGTTTATATGGATTATATGCACTGAAAAAAATGGGGGTCCTTGTGTTCACTTTTGTTTTTGTCTCATCTCTCCTTGTATAATAACTCATCCAGTATGTTTTTCTATCTACCATTTATCATTTACCTGTTTTTCATGGTATGTCTCATGCAGTGATTGGAAAGAGAATAATATGAAACTTGAATGAACTTTAGTACTTCAAGAATTGAATTTTTTTTTTTTTCTTTCTTGAGTACTTTTGAAATACTTATGACTATCTATCAAAAGAGTATCAAAGTTTGTCTTAAAAACTTATTGAACAATTATATTCTTCCTCATGTTACAACATACTTTAAAGTACATATTTCTTCATTTATTATTTGAAGAGAAGAGAATCAAAACAAAAATTTTTAAATTAAGTGAATAGATAGAGTGAGTAATGATAGAGTTAATACTAAATAATTATTGAAAAATAAATAGAAGTTAAAAAACTATGAAAACCCCATACCTCTTTGAACTCTATGAAGATATTTTGATTGATTTTTGTTGAGATAATTATGATATAAATAAAGACTACATTATTTTGTTATGATCACAAATATATTTTTTAAATTATGATAACAAATTTATTGAATTAATAACAAAGATAAGGATCCCTAAGCCATGACTTGAAAAAACAAATGCATAGACTTTCAAGTAAAACAAATATTAGAGTGAAATAAACACTTACTCATACAATTTTTATCTTAGGACCTAATTTAAATGGAGTAAAATTTGTGTGATTGCTGCAGATTAAGAGTAATATTGGTAAATATAAATAATTCAAAATTACAAAATAACTGATAAATTATTAGTTTAACCTCTATAGTATATGAAATCAAAATTATAAATAGATAGTCATGGGCCCACAAGTCACTATTTCGTGAAGGCATTAAAGAAACCCATAATCACCTCCAAATTGTCCATGCTGTTGAACCCGTGACCATGTCAGAGTTTGCCTAGAAAATTTTGACTCAATTGAAAAGAATCATGTTATTGTTTATTTTCCAAAAACTCCTAAGAAATGAGAGCAAATAAATATTCATTCGATTAAAGTAATCTGAGATTATAGTTCATCTTAAAAATTACAATCTCAGTATTCTCGGAAAGGATCATAAATAAATACCGGTACACTTAAATAATCAGTTTTCCTAAACATAAACTAGAAAGAAAAGCAAAAATACTAAAAAAAAAAAGAAAACAAGCAATATTCCA
>Ga0214542_1000961_pt1 | contig 56889 bp, 29 predicted proteins | sample CNSS1metaG_FD_160096 | JGI IMG/M metagenome (GOLD analysis project Ga0214542, IMG submission 160096) | Root nodule microbial communities from cowpea collected in UCLA plant growth center, Los Angeles, California, USA - CNSS1 | ecosystem: Host-associated > Plants > Roots > Nodule | place: USA...
CATATTTTTTCTTGTTTTTTTTTTTTTATATATATATATATATATATATATATATATATATATTTTTTTTTCACTTTTTTCTAAATTTAAAGTTTTATTATTTTATTTTAAATTTTTTTTAATTTTTTTTAAAATTTTTTATTTAATATTTTTATTACTTATTTTTTTTAATTTTTAAAGTAATTTTTTTAAAAATTTATATGTTTTATAATTTTTTATATGTTTTTAAAAAATAAAATAAAATAAGTTAGAAAATATACACTTGAGAAAGAATTAAAAATATTTAAAATCATTTAACTTTTTTACTTACGGAAGTCCACTTCCGGTAATGTTTTTTGTTTTCAGAAGTCGACTTCCGGTAATGATTTTCAACTTCCGGGAGTCGACTTTCGGTGATAAATTTTGACTTTCGGAAGTCGACTTTCGGAAGTTATAGTCGACTTCCGAAAGTAATTTTAGGGGTGTGATGTTCGTGAGTTTCCTTAAATAGTCAAAGGATATTTTGGAAATTTAAAAAAATTTTGGAGGTGCAAAAGAAATGCTTGGAGGTGTAAAAAGAAAAACCCAACTATTTGATACCCAAACATAGAGAAGTCAATGTTCCACAATGTAACTCCTATCAAGGATGCTACTAAGTTATTTTGTAAGAACTATAAATTTTAAAAAATTTTAATACACAATTTAACTCATTCAATTATCCAAATAAATTTCAGTCACATCTGTTATAGTTGCACTGAAAATACAATTTTAGATAATGCCCGGTGCGTTTAACTTAGCACACATCTTCACCAATTTCAAAACAAAAGTATCATTACAACTCAACAAAAGACAACAAACATGCATGAAATACATCTCTACCTACGTGATACAGATCAAATGTAAAAATTTCAACTTGATCCAAATGAAAGAATTATATGATACAGATCAAACGTCAAAATTTCAGCTTGATCCAAACAAGGATCACAATGGTCAAATGAAAGAACTATATGATATAAATGGAAAATTCAATTTTACTAAACTTGCGTTGACTAGAAAAATACGTAATCGTCCGACGTCTAATGTACCTTGTTTAGCGAGAGAACTAGATCCGAAAAACTTTTTTGTCATTGGTGACAACTTTTATCGTCTAAACTTGAATTAATCATTCATACTAATGAAAATATAAGGATCAATGCAATATAAGATAAACAATAAAATTGAAATAAAAGCAATTTTAATGTGCTAAACTAATGAAACTAATTCATTTAAAATTACTTGACTGTTTTAACAACTCAATTCAAAACTAATACACATTCAATTCAAACACATAGAAACAACTCAAGACTATGAATTAACTCAACAAACTAAAGTAGACTATTTTAACAATGTATAACACAAAACTTAACATTTTTTAGGGCTAGAAATGAAGATTTATGCAAAAAATTATTATTGTGCAAAGACTTGAGAGAAACATAATATTAATCGACTAACTACTATGAAACCTAGAGCTAATATGTTGCAAAACTGAATGTAAAATTACAGTCTAACTTAAATAAAATGCATGCTTAACTAAGAGATAATACAATAGTTTAAATGAAGTAATGACTAAACATCCATTGCTTTGATCGGTGCTTGCAAGATTAATGGAACACTACTCAAAAGTACTAAATAACAACCCTAACCTAATCTTTATGTTCTCACTTTTTTATACTTTTGGATTTTTATTTGTCATTTTTTTTTACAGAATCTAGGTTGAAAATCTTGTCTTCACCCCGCTTGAAGTTTGAAGGTCAATTTCATTCTTAATATAAATAAATATATTAAGTTTAAAACTGATTTGTTATATTAATATGTTATTTATCAAATATTTGTGTAAATATATGATGGATATCAAATATTTATTTATGTAAATAAAATATTTTTTTCACTACAATTAAACCATTACAATATTGTATTTAATATGAAAATATAATTATATATCATTTAAATTTGTATCCTATATTATAAAAAATAAAAATAACAACTTAACTAATTATGTATATTATTTTATCTTATTTCTTATAATCAGGTAACAGATATATTATGTTTGATTTAGTAAAATTTATAATTGAAGAATAATATATTACATCACACAACAAAAACATTTAAAATTGAAAAGAAAATATAGAAAATAATATAATAAGATATTAGTCCAATAACATTGCTTAGGAATGGTGTCTCAACAAAATATATTTTGAAAAATATGTCATTTTCTATTAAAACATAAGAATAAAATAAGAATAGGAGTAAGTAATTATAGCTCACCATGCTATGAGTTGATTTATTTGAATACAATAAACTAATATTAATAATATCGCAGCAAAAAATAGTAATAATGTTAAAACTATATTTTTGATCTGAATTTAGTCTTATATAAAGAATTCTTTTAGCAACCGTGAACAAAGACATAAACATATATTTACACTTTTCCTTCCACCATAATAACTCCATAACACTTATACAACTATTTTTTAACATTATATTATATTATGAATATGGCATTGATACTTGGATTATAAGCTAAAGTGAGGTAAAAATTTCATGTTGTGGGTGTTAGAATTGACACATTCCACATTTTTATCTCACAGTATTCACATGACACTATGATTCATTATTTATCTGAAAACAAAAATTCTTATAACTAGGGTTCTGACCATTCTTATAAAATTCTTATATTTATATTTAATATTTAATTTAATTTATATTATATATATATATATATATATATTTACAACTTTTTTAAAATATCCACAAAAGTAGATATTCACGAATTTTTAAAAAAATTGTTGTCATTCCCATACTACTTTTTGTGTACTATTGGACTACACTCATTGGTTTGAATATGTGCTTTTGCTGTTTGCGCAGCATGTTTTATTCATACACCCTTCCTTATAATTTTCTCACTTTTTAAAGTTTTGGGCTCTTTTTTCACAACATTTATTTTCACTATTCATACTTTCACTCCTTTAATTGTTCAGCATCCCATATTTTCAAATGTACATACAACTTTTAATAAAAATAAAAATATGCTATAAAAATAATAATAATAAATATTTTTCATAGTAATAAATACAAAAAGTTTACGAAATAAAAAATGAAGAAATACTTCTTGCTTTTCATTTTGGGTATTTGTATAACCGTACGTCTAATTTGGAATCCCATGAAAAGTAAAGCTCTTGTATGGTCACAAACGTCATCTTGTACTTGAAACATTTTTTTCTTTGAAAGATATGTTTTATTGCTTTACACTTTTGGATATGAGTACGATCACTCTCGTCGTCTAATTACAAAAAATATCTCTTTAACAAATAATTTTTATAATAAAAAGTAATAGTTATTATAATAATTAATTTAGATACCCATTTGTAATATAAAAAATTATTAATTATTAAAATAATTATTATTATGAATAAAAATTTATAATTAATCTTTAAATTGTATCTAAATTTAGTTATAAAAAAAATTAGTTAGTAAATATTAGTTACTAATGTTTTTGTAATTAAAAGAATTGATGTCTAAATTAGTTTCTAATTAATTAATGACCAATTTAGTAATCAATTATAATTTTTTATTTTATTTTATAAATTGATATTTAAATTGGTTAGAGTGACTAACAAGTTTTGATTATTAAAATTTATTATTAATGAAACATTTTTTTTTTTTTAGTGTTTGATATTCCAAAGTAAAAATATAAGTACTTGATATCCGTATCACGTCGTGACATTCTCCAAATAAAGGTCTAAGTAACCTTGTCGCCATTGCTTGTCTAATATTCAGTAAAAATAATTACTTTATTATATGATATTCCTAGATGATATTTATATTAGTCTCTTAATATTATTCCCAAGCTAGTCTTATACATATATTGTTTTTTATATGTTGAATTGAATATTTAGTTTATCCATATTAACATTTTATAAGTTAAATTGAATAAGTAATTCACTCTTACTCTCTTTGTATTTTAAGATTTTGTTATGATAATATTAAAATGAAATAAATAAGTATTGGCAGTTTAGTTATGACTGCTATGTTATTTTATTTTATATTATATATATATATATATATATTATATAATAAAAACATTTATTAGATATGGATTGAAATAATACGTACTAGGTGTGTTTTATTATACAAAAATTATATATTTTAGATTGTTTAATTGTTGGAATTTCTTTTAGAAAAACAAAGAAAATATAATATATTTTTTATTTTAATGAAATATGTGTGAAATTTTCTATTTTACCTTACGATAAGAGTACAAATAATAAAAACATCTAATTAATATTGTTTTCCAACACATATCAAAGGATTGAAGGAAATATTAAATAAGCTTCATTACATTAACTAAAAAATAATAATAACACACACTTTATTGAATATTATTAAATGAAATAAAATTAGCATTACATGAAAGACAAATTGTAAAGTCTAATAGTGTGTAATATAAATACTATAATTCCCTAAAATAATCTAATCTTTCTGAAGAAAAGCTTTGAACCATTTTGCAGATTGTTTGGCATGTCGCTTTAAACCACTTTTGTAATCCACAAAGTTTAATCCAAATCGCACTACGTAGCCATCTTTCCATTCAAAGTTGTCCAACAATGACCATGCAAAGTATCCTTTTATTTTTACGCCATCCCTTATAAATTCAACAAAAAAAAAATTTAGATTTAAGAAAAATAAATATTATTGTGTGAAAAAAAATGATGTATTAATTACCTGATTGCTGAGAGTAGATAATAAAGATGGCGGTAAAAATAATCAATTCTGTAAGTATCTTGAAGCATTTCCTCAACAGATAATGTTGGATCAGTGTAAATATCACCCATTCCTGTAAATAAAAAGTAATACACATTCATATGTTAGAACAAGAATCACATATATAGTAAAATTATATATTTTGAATAATTTTGTTTAAATATTCACTATGTATTTTGAAGATAATAATAAAAATGAATTTTGATATAATTACCATTTTCTGTGATGTAGATCAAAGGATTGTTGTATACTTTATTGGTATAAAGCAACAGTTCTCTAAATCCTTTGGGGTAGACATATAACCAACTTGGACCAAACTGCAAGTATAATTACAAATCAAGTTATAGAAAAACCAATAAATAACTATAATAATGACATGTTTCTACAATTTGACATGAACAAATTATATACATACCTGTGGACCAATAGAAACTCCGTTGCGAATTGCTGTGGCAAATGAAAACCAAAGAAAAATGTGATTTTCATATATATTCTTAACATTTATAATTTAAATATAATTGATACATAAAAGGTTTTGCTCACTTATTTCTTTGGCATTAGCATCTGTAGTATAACTAGGTTTGTTGGCTTTGGATGCATTGGCAGCATAATAAGTTGTGTAATAGTTTAGTCCAACAAAATCGATTGAACCAGCAACAAGTTTTGCTTCATGTTTCGAAAACTTTGGCAACCGTTTTCCAACCAGACAACGCATGCTTTTTGGATATTTTCCTGTTGTCAACGGTTCCATGTACCTATAATAATCATTGTCACATATGAAAATATCAAATTTGAGAATGGTTGGAAACAAAAGAAATTACGACTACTCATATGTTTTCTCAGTGACAGACCTACGTGTACACGAAAATATTAAGACATAATCCAAATAATTTTTAGTTATCTCACCGACTTAAGAACTTACCACCCAAACATGAATTCAACTGCTCGAATTGCGGCGTCTTTATCAGCTTGGCTATTTGAATATGGTTCATACCAATTAGAATTAAGTGTTATGCCGATGACTCCTTTCTGAGTGTTCTGCATAAATAATAAGAGTGTTATACCATAATACTTGAGCTCTTACAACAATGTGGAATTGTTATGAAATATGAAGATTTAAAAGCTCTCATAGAAGCTAAAAAAACCTGAAACTTTTTCTTGTAGAGATGTACAGCGGATGCATGAGCAAGTAGTTGATTATGTGCAGCTATATAAGGTTCTGTTCCTGAGTCACCACCGAAACAACTTGAATCTAACCATTTAGAACATCGACCTGGTGGAAAACTCCCAACTGCATACCCACTGTTACTGTAAGACCATGGCTCATTCAGAGTAATCCAATATTTAACCCTGTTTCCGAAGTATCTGAAACAAATCTCTGCATAGTCTCGAAAATCATCTCTGAAAAATCCAGAATACAACAAAGTCATTGTTTTAAAATTATAATTAGTATAAAATTTACCAGATTTAAAAAAGAAAAATAAGTAACAGTTTTTGTATAACTTACACAACGCGACGACTTAAGAAACCTCCGTATTCTTCTTCCAAAGCTTGTGGAAGATCCCAATGAAAAAGTGTCACGTATGGTTCTATACCTGCAATATTAATATTTATGTATTGTCATTTTACTATACAATGAAAAAATTAAAAATTAAAAAAAAAAAAAACAAGAGAGTAAAACATGAATGTTACCGTTGGCTAGCAAATTATCGATAAGGTTGTTGTAATATCTGATTCCTTCCGGGTTTACACCTCCACTCAGCTTTCCGTCTGTATATGAACAACAAGATTGAAATCGTTATAACGTGAAAGATCCAACTACAATAATTTCAAAAACAAAAAATGTTCATCAACTTTGATCTCACTTGGTAGGATTCTAGGCCAAGAGATGGAAAATCTGTATGCATCCAAATTCATATTCTTCATTATCTGAATATCTTCCTGTTATATAAATGAAAAACATCCAAAAATAATTAATTACTTTGAGGAAGAGAGATAATTGGTTTCTTGTTGTCATCACTAAAATTTAAAATTTACCTTGTAGCGATGATACTGGTCAACAGCTACATCTCCGTTACTTACACCCCTTATCTTGTCTGCAAGTATTACACATTTATAATCAGATTATTATCAATTATTTTTAAGTTTAAAAAGTACAACAAAATGATATCATATTAGAGATTAAAACACAATAAAAAATTTAAAAAAAAACCTGGATATTTGTGAGTGTATGCATCCCATATACTTGGTCCTCTCCCACCTTCGTTTGCTGCACCTTCGTACTATACGTAGATATGATGGAGAAACATAAGAAAACAATTCAAGGTTTGAAAGTATATTACATGAGATTGTTTTTTGCAAATTAATCAAAAAATTTGTAAGAAAAAATTTTTTCTGCCATTTTTTCTAAGAATTTTAATTGATAAATAATTTCTTTGTGGGTAATTATTTTCTATAAAATTATAAAATTTGCAATTAATTCCTACAAAATTTGTTACGAAAAATTTTATATAAAATATTTTGTAAAAAAATGGTAGCAATTTCTTGCAAATTTTTTTTCACAACAAAATTTGTAAGTATTTTCTACGAAAAAATTTTTAAAACAAAATTGGTAGAAAATATGAATTTTTTTGAATAATAATGTAAAGGATTTATTTGATAAGCAGTAGCGGAATTAAGGCTGTTAGTGGACACGATATGTTGAAGAGATAAATATAAAAGATTAAGGGGACAAAATGAAATTTTTCATGTATTTTGTTTTCCAATCCGACTCGAGTACATTGTTAATTATTTTGTCCTAGTTTTGTTTCTGAAAGACATGCCTCCTAAACTATGTGAAACTTATGGAGTGTATTAAAACACTTAGTAATAATGTTAACAAAATAAAGTGTGCTTGTCAACCCTCGTATACATGTAGGTCTGTGATAAGAAAACATTTACCTGATAAGCCGAGGATGCTGTCCCGAAAACGAAGCCGGTCGGAAAACTGCTTCGATTCAGAGAAAGAACTTCAGCAACAGATGAGTGGTGTTGCGCAAAACCAATCGACGAGAGTGTGGTTAGAGCGAAGAACACCAACAGAATGAACCCTTTGCGTGCCATCTTCAGTGATGAACACTGTTTCTGCTTAATGAACAAATGCTCCGTGTTAACGTTTCCTTACATAATGCTCGAAAACTTTGTAAGTATTATAAATATAGAGATAAACAATTATTGAAATTGATTTTCGTCTAACCTGAAACAACGTTGGTATCTTGAAGTGGAAAGAGTGAGATCTGCAGAAAGTTGAGTTTGATCTTCCAAGATGAAGACTCAGAAAATATCAATCTCAAGAAATTTCTTTAACTCTATGAATAGCTAACGAATGAGTGTATATGAATATTGAGTGAGTAGTATCTGTAACATTAGTATCTATTTATAGGTTTTGAACTCTACAATAAAGATTTAGATAATAAAAAGATATAATTTATAGTTTGGTACTCAATTCAATTTGTAACAATAATGATATTCATTCTTTATCATCTATCTATCTAAATAATATTTATAAGAAAATCACTATACAGGTATAGTGATTTTCAATCAACATATAACTAATTGATTATTTTTTAGAAAATTAAAAGATATAATTTATAGTTTGGCACTCAAATTCAATTCTAATCATATCGATCGTATTGATTGCTTATCATATATCTATAAATATAATATTATAAAATTATTACTATACAGATATAATTTTCCATCGACATAGTTATTTAATAGATTAATTAATTTATCAAATTTTGGAAAAATTAAAAGATATAATTTATAGTCTGGTACTCAATTCAAAATTGTACCCATATCATATTGATTCCTTATCATAATAAATATAATATCTATAACAAAATCACCGTAAAGATATAGTTTTCAATCAATTAGATTAACTAATTTATCAATATTTAGAAAATTAATTTTTTAAATAAAATCTTATATTAAAGTTAATTCATTCTTTTTCTTTAATAATTTAATAATAAATAATACTTCCCAATTCTCTTATAATGAAATTATGATTTTTTTTTCAATAATAAAATTTTCATACTTAAAGTTGCACATATAATAATATATATATTAATCACAAAAAATAAATATATAAACTTAAATATTTTAATATATATTAATTACACTAGTAATAATAACTTATATAAACAACAACCATAAATATTTTGTGAATTATATCAAATTATAATGAAATTTATAAATTTTTGTAGAAAATATCACTTTAATTATCACTTAAGAATATTACAAAATTATAAAAGCTACAAGTTATTTTTAATAATAAAATGTTCATATTTGTAATATTAGCTCACAAATATTTATGTATAATAATATACAATAATTGTAATAATTTTATATACGTTAACTACTAATATATACTAATTATAATAACTTAATACATATTAATTATTAAGATACATTAATTATAATAATTTAACATATATTAATCACAATTTTCGTTAATAGTATTAATAATTTTTATTAATAATAATAATAATAAATATATTATTACCTATATTTCAGTCTAAGACTTAAGTAGTATTTTGATCGTGAAATTTATTTAATTTGATTTTTTACTTTTTTTATTCACAAATCAGTTTTTATTTTATTTTTGAAAAAATAAAATATATTTTATTACATTTATGTTAATTTTTTTTAGAAAATAACTACGTGTTTAAGATATTTATTTTAATTATTTTATTGTATTTAGGAGATCTTTTTAATTTTTCTGACCCTTTCTCGTGTATTGTTTTGAGAAGATAAATTTGAGATAGAGTATGTAGATGAATTTGAAGATAAAATTTATGTTCTATCTTTAAAGAGATTTAGGTTATAATCCCTTTATCACAGCTTTATCAAATGTGCTGATTTGAAGAGACAGATATTGAGCCTGTTTCGTGTTCCACAATGATGACATAAGAGCTAAGTCTGTGGTACGAATCTATATTTTTTTTTTGTTAGATTTTACTAAACATTAAAAATATACTGATATTGATATTTTAACTTTTTAATGTTTTAAAAGATAAGAATTATACCTATCAATGTATCTTAAAGGTGCAACAAAATACCAACACAGGAAAAACTAATAAAAAAATCTAAATTCTGTGTGGTACAGATAACCAACTTGCACTTGTTTGATGAAAGATAGTAGAAACTACTATATCAATTAATTAATTCAAGATTCAATACCGCAATCCAACGCATATTTTAGTACGCTAAAATACATTCTTGTAATGTACATTATTAGTATTCTCTTCTTTTACATTAATTAAAAAAATATATGATTTTGTTTTCAAATCGGAGATAATATATGATTTCGATATTAAATTTCAAAAGGAAAACTAAAATTCACCCAACAACAAATTATCATAATAACAAACTAAGGTTACAATAAATTATCAACATTCATATTCAAACATATTTTCTTCCTACATTCCTCTGATTTTCGGTTTTTGGAATGAGAGTAGGCAACTCGGCTACATGGGTTGGCTCACCACGAGTCGGGTTGAAAATGAGTGAACCCAATCCGGCTCATTTTCTGGTGAGTCAGAAATTTTGTAACCCGACTCAACTCACCACGGGTTGGTGAGTTAAGTGAGTTGGCTCACCAATTCACTTACAAAAATTATTTATTTATTTTTTTTAGTATTCAAATATTTAAATAAATTTTTAAATAATTCATAAGATGATAATTATAGTAAAATCAAGAATCATGTGTTTCTATCCATTTTTGTTGCATAATTGTGTTGTTTCTATGCTTTACATGTTTCCATTAACCTTCACAACTCAAATTTGCATCACATTCAAAAGTAGAATATAAATTATTTCAGCTAATTAGGATTCTTGGGGTAGAACCCTTAATTCTTTTCTGATTTTTTTTTTTTGCTTTTTAAGGATCTAAACTCAGAAACGATTTCTTTTGGACAGGATTGTATCATCTTTGTTTCTCTCAGTTTCGGTTGCATAGTTTTGTTATCTCTATGCTTTACATGTTTCCATTAACCTTCAAAACTTAAATTCGCATTACATTGAAAGTAGAATTTAGTGAAATTTATTCTAACAAATAGTTTAATTAATTAAGGTTCAGGTACTTTTGAATTGCTTGATTTTAGATTTAATTCCGGGTTTCGATTCATGTTTGCATATGTAATACATTTAATTGATTGTATAATGCATTTTTATTCACGCATTAACCATCCCTAACTCATTTTCTTGCATTTATGTGTGTTTTAGTTCGAATAAGGTACTTTAGACAGATTTTAGCATGCCCTAATTCTACTTGCATTCATTCAAACAAATTATCAAACATGTTACCATAATCATCAACTAAAATAAGAGAGTTACCACGGGTACTTCGATGCTCGGTGCATAAGAGAGTTAGCACCACTACTTCTATGTTCGGATTCATCTGAATATGAACTCTGAACACGTTTCAGTTACTGCACGAGTATATAAGAACTTAGGTTTCCAGTTTTATTTGTGTATTTTGAGAGTGAAAAACAAATTTACTAGGAAAAATAAACCTCACGAATTAAAACATCTTTATAAAACAATAAATTTGCTTAATATAATTAGCTATTCGACACCCACTATAATTATATATTAAATCATCTTAATTTATAAGATTTCCAAATGTTTATGTAAATTAATAGTTACATTCTTGTTTGGAAAATATATGGTGTGAGCTGAACTATTCATATAAATAAAATATTTTGTTGTCTAAATTTAAACCGTTATAATATTATATTTAATAAAAAAATTAATTCTTTATCCCTTAAATTTGTATTATATTTTATAAAAGAAAAAAGTTTAATTATGTTTTTTATTTTATCTTTTTCAGATAATATATAATATTTTTAATTTTTTAATTATTCATTTTTAGCATAATATTAGATATTCTAGTAAAAGAATCAAAATTTTAATAAAATTATTGAATTTAACCTATAGAAAATTATTTATTAAAATAATATAATTTAAAAAATATCATTTTCTAATGCATAAAATTTCTTCAAATATAACAAATTAACTCAATAATATTATAATAAAATTATATTTTGAAACGGAGTTTATTAGATGGAAAGGATCTTTTAGTAACTATAAAACAAATACATAAAGCATGAACATTATTTACATATTTTTTTACTTTCATCCATAAAAACTAAAAAATAACTACATCAACACATCTATAAAACTATTATTCTTAAAATATTGATACAACTGTATGTTCAATTCTGACTTTCACGGATGATAAGGTAAGATGAGATGAAAGTTTCATGTTGCGGTTGGTAGAATTATAGAATTGATTTGTTGTGTTTTTGTCACAATCGACACATTAAATATTTTGATCTCACATTATTCACATGAAGCTTTGAGTCATTATTTTTCTGAAAACAAAAATTCTGATAAATAGGTACTGACCATCATCAGAAAATATTTTTGTGTACTGTTAATCAAGCATTAAATTTTATTAAATCAGATTAATATGTGTTAGTTCTAAATGATCACTATTAAGAATTATTAATACTAAAAAAAATTACATAATTTCTTTTAAAATTTATTTCACGAATTCATTTTGACTTTTCTAATAAAACTTGGAGTTGAAAGTAATATGTATCGATATTGTTGACTATGACAAACGACTAGCTGTCTTAATCTTTTAATTTCATAAAATTTGAGTAAATATTATAAAATTATGTAAATATGTTTAATTAAATGCTATATAAAGTAAATTAATATAAGTATTTTAAGAAATGGAAGGGTTAATTTTTGTGTTTTTAATAAACTTAAACGTATTAGTCATTATTGGTAACTAACCGTTGTAAGAAATTAGTCGTTATGGGTAATTAATGCACTAGCCGTTGGAGTCTAGGTACTTAATAAATTAGTCGTTTATAGCCGTTGAGTTGTGTATTGTATGAATGAAATACAACAAGAGGTGAATAAAGTTTTTTCACAAGTGAGAAGATTTATTGTCTACAAAGTGGTATCAAGAGCCAGTTAGCTTGAGTGTCTGAGTGGAAAAAAGAGAGACCTAGAGAGCTTGAGTGCTTGGAAAAAGAGAGTTCGAGAGCTAATTGTTTGAGAAAAAAGAGAGTGAGATGGTCAGTCTTACAAACAGTGTTTCCCTGCCCAAGTTGACAAAGTCTGTCAACTATGACAATTGGAGTCTAAAAAGGAAGGCTTTTCTTGGCTCCCAAGAAAATTGGGAGGTGGTTTAAGATGGTTTCGATTAACCAACCAACACTACAGGTTGGTCAAATGCGCAATTGAAAGTGCTGAAAGAAGTACGTGTGAAGGACACGACAACTTTGTACATCCTGTACCAAGATGTGGATGAGTCCGACTTTGAGAAGATTGTAAGTGCTAAATCTTCAAAAGAAGTGTGGGACATATTGGAGAAGATATATAAGGGAGATGACCGAGTGAAACAGGTGTGACTTCAAACACTTAGAGGCGAATTGGAGAGAATGAAGATGAAGGAGACAAAAGGAGTAGTCGAGTACATTACTCGAGTTGAAACTGTGGCGAATCAACTTAGTAGAAACGAAGAGACGTTGCCCGCTAGCCGAATTGTGGAAAATATGGCCATTATGAAAGGAATGTTACTCGGACAAGTGTTTCAGTTGTGATAAGTTTGGACATTTTGCTAAAATTGTCGATCTGAAAATAGGAAAGAAGAGATGATTAACCTCACAAAAGAAGGTAAAGAAGAAGCGACGTTGTTGATGATAGCATGTAGCTCGGGGGGCGAGCATAAGCAAATGGTAAACTCGGCAACAAGACCAAGTAGCATGGAGAATTCAACAAAAAGGTTAAGTATAGTTGATAACTCAATAAGATAGACGAGTAGTGTGGATAGCTCGGCAAGACAACCGAGTAGGTTGCATAGGATGGTGAGGCATGCGTGGAGCATGTAGATACCTTGAACACATTGGTGGAGCATGAGGCTAACTCAGTAAACTTGGTAGGGCACCTACATAGCTCAGTTAAGTCGATGGAGCAAGTGGAGTACTCAGATAGCTCAATGGAGCATGTGAAAAGCTCAAGTAGCTCAAAATTTGAAGAAGAAGAGCTTGTAATTCAAAGGTTAGAGATTGCAAAAAGAGATTTGCAACAGAGAGTTGAAAAGGAGGTTAGAGACAATTCAATTCTACAAACAAGCGTGGAGAGAAGGAAACAAGCTTTGCAAAAGCGGCGCTTGAAACTTGAACAAGATGTTTCAAGTTTACAAGAACAGTTACAAATTGAGAAGGATCTGAGAGCTGCAATGGAGGTGCAAGATGAGAAGTGGCGACTTGAAATTGATGAAGAGATTGAGGAGATTGAGCACAACAATAAGTGGGTGCGGTCTAATCTTTTAAAAAGAAGTCGGCCTATTGACAAGAACTCAGTTAATGACAAGTCGACCACAAAGACAAAAAACAATGAGTAACAAGTCGGCCAAAGAGAAAAACAAGTCTACCATTAAGAATGCAAAAACTGAGAGTGTATATAACAAGTTAGCCACAGGGAAAGTGAATTACAGGTCGACCACAGACAAAATGAAAGCGAAGTCAGCCATGAAGAAAGTGACTAACTTGACTATTCATGAAAGGGAAAAGTACAATGTGAGAAGAGTTATTGAACGTGGGAAGCTGAGATGAAGAACAGAGGAACGAAGACGAATAATAAAAGAACATTTAAGTTTACGGGGGAGTTTTGTTGAGTTTTTAATAAACTTAAATGTAAAGTCATTATTAGTAACTAGTCATTATAAGAAACTAGTCATTATGGGTAATTAATGCATTAGCCGTTGGAGTCTAGGTAATTAATAAGTTAGTCGTTTTTAGCCGTTTATAATTGTTTGTAGCCGTTGAGAGTACAACGGTCAGAAATTGTGAGTCCATAAATTATACTTTGTATTATGAATGAACAACAAGAACAGCAATGAATAAAGAAGTTGTTTTTTTTCAGGTGAGGTTTATTGTCTACATTAATTATATCATATGGGTTACCTGACAAAACATGTAAACTAAATAAGAAAAAAGAGTATATTAATTAATTCCGGAATGTATAATATATCTTAAATTAAGTTTTCAAATAGTTTCGATCCTTTGTAATAAAAAAAAAAACAGTTTAAAGAATAAAGTACAAAACAACGTTTGCTTGCAAAATTAATTATTTTAATCTGTGAAAAAAAAATGTTTAACAAAATGTAAAACTAAGCATAATTTGCATTAGTCAATTTTGTAATAATGAACTACTTTCATTACTTTTCATTTTCTAAACTACATTGTCCTATCACATAGTACTTAACAAAGTCATAAAAGTATAATTAATCTAAAATAAAAGAACACGTAAAGTAATTAGAAATAAATAAGTTGGTATGCCTGTCATCAACAATTTTTTAACACAATTCCTTCCCAGAATTTTGAATATGCAACCACGAATTTTCTGTTTAAAAACAAAAATGTCTTAATCAGAACCAATAAATTGCTGAAAACTAAGTACTGAAATTGTATCAAAATGAAAAATAAAATAAATATAATGAATAGAGTAAATGTAAAATGTAAAAATAAATAGGTGAATAAATTTAGAAGCCATTCTCAGTAACCGCTTGCAACTTCCCCTGAATTATCTCCCACACAATAAATCTTCACAGTCATTTTCTTCTCAAAAACTCAAATCCACAACATCCTATTAGGTCAATCACTTACAGTGTTTTCTGTCTTGTTATTTCTTTCTTTTTCTTCTCCAAACATTTACTTCTAACTTTAGCAGTTATACTATGTTGAATTACTAATTGCTACCATTTCTTCTATATCACAAGGTTTATCTTCATTTGCAGAGGTTGATTTTCATGATGTCTCCGAGCACGTTCTTCAACTGGGACACTGTTCAAATTCCAACCTCGGAAACAAACTTCCACGAACTCATGCCGGAACAACTAGTTTACTCTTACTCCGATGAAAACCTTTTTCTTTCAAGCGGTTCTTCTGAGAACTACATTGACCCAATTGGTGGTTCTGTTTACCCTTCAAATATTGACCCTCCTCTCTATGATCCTTTCATTTCTCTTCCTCATCCTAACATCTTTCCAACTCCTCAAGAACATACTCTTCTCCAATCTGCAAAACGCCAAAAGTGTTGCTGTGAGAGTGAAGTGCAAAAACTCACAACACAAACTACACTGTCACCCAGTTACGCAAATGAATTTGTTGTGCCTTATGACAATTTCTACTCTTCACGCATAGAGGAACTGCAACAACAAATATCAGGTGAGTTTGCAGACTGTGTGGATCTTACGTGTGAGAAGAAAGAAAAGGAGAGAACGATATCTCCACAAAGCGTAGCGGCACGAGAAAGGAGAAGAAAGATAACTGAGAAGACGCAGCAACTTGGAAAGTTGGTTCCTGGTGGACCAAAGATGAACACAGCTGAAATGCTTCGTGCAGCTTCAAAGTATGTTAAGTACCTTCAAGTTCAAGTTATGATGCTTGAACTCACAAATTCACTTGAGGTATAGATTATCACTGAGTTATATTATTTGTCAAATGAATATGTTTTTGCTCATTGCGTTTGTAGTGATTTTTGTTAGGTGTTAATTACATTGTTGTCATTGTGCATGCGTAAGTTTTGATGCGTCTTAGATTTGCAATGATGATTTTGTCAGTTTTTTGTACTTCACTATTTTGTGACCAATTTTTGTGTCAAGGTTGCTTTTGGTTGGATGTATTAGCGAGATTTAAGGAATCGGTTAATGGAAGAGGATATGGTCAAAAGAGATTTTATTATGTAACTGCTTTGTGTATATGAAATGTACCTGTCGATTCTTTTTTACATTATTCTATCTTTTTTATTTTGTTTTTATTTTTCGTTATAAAACAAGTTTCTAAATCTGATTCCAAGAATTAAAAAAAAAAATACTCAATGATCAAATCAGTGCTTTGAATTGTTTTATCATTATTTTCTCTGATTCAAACTAATAGTTTGCTAATTTTGGCAGAAAGATAACGCAGAAACTCCTTCTGAAATGTTGCAGACTCTGGTTGTTTCTTCTTTCGTTCAAGAGAAGTTATATAAAGAGGAAATGTGTTTTGTGCCAAAAGAAACAGTGTTCACTCTTGCAAATCATGAAGAATTTCGATCAAGACCTACTCTACTTGAAGATCTTAAACAGTTCATTGGGACAAACATTGCCAACAAAGAAAAACAAGAATAAATCTGTGCATTTTTTTTTTCGCTGCCTTATTTTATTTTTTTCTATTTTTGTTGATATTTTGTTAACAGTGTCCTCTTTTTAGCAAAAAATTTAGTTTCACTCTTATATTTTTGTTAACATTCCTCAAACTTTTGTCTTCCACTATAACATTCTCTAACTTGTCCTTTATTTCTTACTTATATTATTCCCACTAAATCTCTATTACGGAAATTATTATATTATAATGTAAAATATTAGTATTGACTAGATATGTAAGCAGAAAATAAATTTAAGTTTAAATTAAATTATATAATATTACGTGTACATTGATTTAAAAATTTATTATATTTCAGTATATTTTAAGGTAACAAAAGATATATTCATAAATCATCTTTATGAATATATATTCTTTAAGGTGAGGTCTGACAAAACAATTGTTTCTACTTACAAAAGGTTGAATTTATAAACCTATTTTGAATCTCTCTCCTATTTTTATTCATTTGATTCTGTTTTCTTCTTGTTTCACCGTTTCTTGTTTTTCATCTTTGTGTTTCTTTCCGACATGGCTAAAGAAGAAAAGTCAACCTTAACCAGTGAAAGCTAATTCTATCTTCATCCTGGCGAAAGCCCAACCGTGGTAATATATGAATCTCTTGGAGCAAGTCCATGCTAATATCTCTGAGTGTGAAGAATGAAAAATTGCGAGTAAATCTTTATCGGGATTAAGACTTCTAGAAACGTCAATTAAAACTCCTAAAAACAATTGTTTTTATTTTTGTAGTATTATTGTCAATCCCACTGTATAATAATACCATAATTTAGTCAAACATTAATATTTCAAAGCTAATATAATCTCACAATTTAGTCAACTTTAACATTTTTAATTTAACGTTTTATTATTGTTTAGGAAAACGAAAAACTATGAAAACCGTTTTATTTTTCCTGCCAACGCTTTTCCCAACCAATGAAATAAAAGATTAATGATAAAAAAGTGATTGTTGTTCTCCCAAAAGCTTTATTAAATACTAGACAAACACAAATGTGTAAGTATCTTTTAAATATACATGATATTATAATGTTATTAAGTTAATAAATATAATAAAATTATATTTATCAAAAATAAAGTAAAATATACGAAGAAAATATAAAAAAATAATTGTTGATGAATAGAAGATAGATAAATAATTTTATAAAAAGTTTGTCAAAGTAAACGTTAATTTAAAAAAAAAACAAATTAACAAATAATTACATTGTAAAAGGTAAAGTTGGAATTATGAGATGTGGACACAAAAGAAGGAATCTCTTTATATAAAATTATAGATAAATTCCTTTTACATAAATATTTTTTTTAATTAAGAATTTTATATATATATATATATATATATATATATTGAACCACACACCTCTGTTTCCTTCACAAAACTCAAAACTCTACCCAATCCCCACCAGTCCTAATCTACCAAAGAAAAAATTCAACCGAATAAGAAAAAAATTGCCCTTTAGTGAAAACATGCGAAGCTTAATCTCTTTTGTTTTTGTTCTTGCTTTAATTTCCCCATGCCTACGTTGTGATGAAACCAAAATTAATGGACTTTATAATATAATAAACTATGGTGCTAAGGGAGATGGGAAATCGGATGATGCACAGGTATGTGTTTTTTATTTTGTTATTTACAATTTTCAGGCTTAATTGTAATTACTAATTTTACTATACGTATGTTTTAATTCAATTTTTATAATCTCAATTGTGTGTAATATTTATATTTTTGACTTCACATCCAACATTTAACCAATATGTTAATTAATGTCACGTTTTCAATGTTATAATGCTAATTTATCATGTCAATATTTTCATTGACAAGTTAATAAATTGATCAAAATTAAACAAAAAATGAAATATACTTTAAAAGAGGTTTCAATATAATATATAAAATGAATAACTTTTATTTTAAAACAATTTGAGATTGTAGTTTTCATTTTTGTCAATTTTTTTTTAAAGAAAAATATTGGAAGCACCAGAATGCTCTAACCACTATATGCAGATCTTAATTAATAATTTTTGGGAACTAATACAGTATACATAAATGTAATTTTAATGTGTAATCTTTATGTTAAATTACTAGAGTCATTCTTGACCAAATGTATTATAGCATGAATTAGCTTTTCTTACTATATGAAACAATTATACTCTTTGTTAGAAGTTTCACATCGATTAAATAATACAATATATAAGTGGGTCCAAACTTTATCTTTCAAGTTGATTTCGTGAGATTGAGTTAAACTTAAAGTGCACTTCTTAACATAATATTAAAATCATAATAATAAAATTTGATGTATATTGAATATATTGTTGAGTCTTTCTCATCATCTCCCTATAAACTCTACTCCTTCAAATTATAAACTCGTTAGGTTTTTTATCATCTCAAAAGATATTCACTTCTCTCTCCAACATTATATTAGCATATAATATTCTAAAAATAATTACAAATCCCTAAAATAATATTATTTATTCATATAAAAAACAGTTACAAAGACCAAGAAGTGATTTAGATTTAAAAAAAAAAAAAACTATAATATTATTTTGTTTTGAGCAATTGACTTGATGTTTAATATATAGGATATTTGTTGTGAATTGGTGGCAGGCATTTTTAAAAGCTTGGGAAAGCAGTTGTGGAGCAAAAGGTATGGCAACTCTAGTCATACCTGCAAATTATCAATTCCTTCTCTCACCCTTAATGCTAAAGGGTCCTTGCCTTGCCTCAACTATTCAAATTCAGGTATTTCTAATGTTAATGTTACACTTGCAAGTGAAAAAAAAAATTAACTTTAATTATATTAAAGTGGCTTGTTGTTTACAACTTACTAACATGATATATTTTTAATGAGTTAAATATATTTTAGTTTTTTAATTTTATCGTAAATTTGGATTTTATTTCTGTTTAAAATTTTGTTATATTTTGGTTCTAAAATTAAAAAAAATGGATATAATTTTTTTAACTTAATTATCTTAATATATTTTACGTATTAAATACGTTTTTTTTTTATATTGAAGCATTAACCTGTTAAACGGTATTAGAAAAAGACATGTTTAAAATATAAAAAAAAAAAATAACATAATTGACTAAAAATAATTATATTTATTATTTTCAAGAAAATGTATTCCAGTTACGAAAAACAGATTAGACTAAAATAATATTTAAGCATGGATTAAATTTATACTTTATTTGAAATGAATTTATTCACCCTTTTATATTTAACCATCGATTAAGTTTATACTTTATTTGAAATGAATTTATTCATCCTAAAAAGGTGGTGTAATAAACAATTTAGAAAATAGATGATTCTTAAGATCCTAACAATTTTATTCTGGCTACATCATGCACAGAGTCTGAATTGAAAATACTACATAAAATTATATAATTTTACGATTTTACGAGTTAATAAAATGGACGATCCTTTAATTTTCTTAAGAGTTTGATCAATGTTGTTGCAGCTTCAGGGGAAACTAGTTGCAGCAGAGAAGAACGCATGGCCATCATATAAGTATGCTTGGATTTTGATCTCAAATGTAAATGGTCTCACAGTTGATGGAACTGGAGGATCACTCGATGGCTTCGGTTCTTCATGGTGGTCATGCACAAACTGTCAACGACCATCGGTTAGAGAATTCTTTAATAATACAGTCTTCACTAAGTTTTTATTAGGTTTAAGATTCTGATTTATGTTTTTCCAATTCTTGTGGGTGATGTGATGAAGGCCATTACTTTCAACTCGTGCAATGGTCTTACTGTTAACTACTTAAACATCATTAACAGTCCAAAAGCTCACATAAACATAAACAATTGTGTGGGAGCCACATTTTCTGGAATCACTATTCAGTCTCCTGCTGACACTCACAACACTGATGGAATTGATGTTTATGCTTCAAAAAACATCTGGATCAAAGATTCTACTATAGCATGTGGTAAACCAATGTTCATCTCTTGCATACACACATATATATACATATATATATATATATATATATATATATATATATATATATATATTTCTTTGATAGTTTAACTTTTAATAAAAATTAGAATTAGTTTATTTTTAAAATTTTGGATCAATTTAGTCTCTCGTCTTTAAAAATGCGTGAATTTAATCTTCTTAATTAAATTTTGTTAAATTTATTTAACATTTCAAACATGTTTTCTAGCTAATATTGAAGCAGAAATATGTCAAATGGTGTAAATAATTCAAAAAAACTAAATATAAAATTCACACATTTATAAAGTTAAAAACTAAATTAGGTCAAAAGTTTGAAGATCAACTAATTTCAAAATATGTTGAGGAAAAAAAAATATATATAATATATATATATATATATATATATATATATATATATATATATATATATATATATATATATATATATATAATTTTTAGTACAGTGTTTTTAAATACTTAATAGATGCAAAGTTTTAACTTTATTTGTGTTTCTAAATAGGTGATGATTGCATTGCGATCAGTGGTGGCTCCTCTTATGTCAATGTTACTGGGTGTGCTTGTGGACCAGGCCATGGAATAAGGTTTTTATATACGAAAACTCTGTTTTACTTGCGTGTATTTTCAAGTAATATCTAGTTAACAGATATGTGGTTGGAAATTCAAGAATTAGCATGTTAAGTGAATATAAAAATGTTAAATAATATATTTTGTTATATGTTTTTGTGAATCAGCGTTGGGAGCCTGGGAAATGGCAAAAGTAACACAGTGGAACAAGTTCAAGTACGAAATTGTAACTTCACAAACACGCAGAATGGAGCAAGAATTAAGACATATGCGGTATAAGATTTATTTTTTCCCCTTTTTTTTATGTGCCTTTTAGAAGTTTTATTACATAAAGTTTCAACAAATACACGAAGTTCTCTGCTAATTGTTATAAAGTAGTCATGGATTTTTTTTCACTCTATCACAACGGTAAACTAGCTAAAATTAGATGAAAAAGAGTTCAAATTCTTTACTATTTTTTAGAGTAAGAGGTGTGCTTGATAAATGAGAATTAATTTCTAAGGAACATTAAAAATTATATAAGAAAGAAAAAGGAAAATTTAAATATTTTATCACTATCTGTTGCCATTTTAATAGAATTAACATTACATATTTATCCATTTTTTTGCAGGGTGGATCAGGTTATGCAAGAGGAATCACATTTCAGGAAATTAATTTGATACAAACTCGAAACCCAATAATTATTAACCAATTCTACACTAACACAACTCAATCTTTAAAGGTATTCACTTAATTATTTCATAAAGTTTGGATATAATGTAATCAAGATTTTAAATTTTATAAAAAAATAGTATGTAATTTCACAATATGCATTTTTTTTATCTCTTCAATTAATTATTACTCATATACTTGAGAGTAGTGTACGTCCTAAATTAGTTAATTTATTTATTACTTATTAAAGTTGCATTTTTGAGATAATTAGAATGGAGGAGTTGAAGTGAGTGGAATCACATTTCGTGGATTTCGTGGAACAAGTATGACTAATGCAGCTATTACATTGAATTGTGGTCCACAAGGTTGTTTCAACATTGTATTGGATCGAAATAACATCGTCTCTTCTCAACAAGGAAAACCAGCTTCTTGTTCCTGCAAAAATGCCCATGGAACAATTACATCTTCTCTTCCAAATTGTTCTTGCTTATTGCCATGAAATCTTTCTTATTCTTGTATATGGTCCTCAAAGGTTTGGGAGAAAAAAAATAAATTTAAGAATGAGACTTTATTTTTTTACTAATGAAATAATTTATGTGAAAAAAATATTATAATTTTATTTAAAATTTATTTTTTGAGTGTTTTTAGATTTTTTCTTCTTGAAGACCTAAAGGCTAAAAATTATTTTTTAAGCATTTTTTTTTTCTTAGAGGCTTGAAGTAATGGTATTATCTACTTATATGCTTTACCGGTTGTAACATCTTAAATTAGTAGATTTATATTACTAAGGCTTAAATACTTTTTTCATCCTCATTTTTGTAGTGTTTGTTACGGATGATCTTAATTTTTACCAAATGTTTAAAATGGTCCTCATTTTCGCAATTCGTGTTTAATTTAGTCCTTTTGTGTGACGCCGTTTAAATCAGTAACGAAGTAGTGTACAAATGACATTGTTTGTATTACGTTGAATTATGGTGTATTATGTGTACAATACAACTATAGTAATTAGATAATTGAAGATAAATTGATGAGCTAGGGTTTTGAAAATGAATTGTTGGGCAGAAGAAATTTTGACAATATTCCTTCCTCAATTCCCAATTTGTGTTGGTGTCTTCCTGCAGTCTTCTTCCTGCAATCCCATTGTTTAGGTATGTCACGGTTCCAATATTTTTCCTTTACCTCTGGTTCTAATCGTTGGAGGCAACAGTGTTGTAGCACTTCCTGCAATGTTGGTGGTTCAATGAGAAATTGATTAACCCCAATTTGTAAATGCGGAGATATGCAAATCCCAAAACATAATCACGAAAACCCTAACCCCAACTGATTGCAATCTACAAAACAATCCCGAAAACCCTAAACCCAAGAGCAAAGTACTTACCTCGTCGATGATGATTATCTGGAAACTTGAAATTGAACGCAAAAATCACCACGTCCAATTGCTTCCTCTGAAAATCGGGGATGCAAAAATCGCCTCCCACCCACCAGAATCCCTAATTGCAGCGTCAACCTTAATTGCATAGTTTGCCCCAAATTTGAATTTTAACGTTATTAATCCAGCTGTACTATACACCTAATGAACCACAATTCAACGTAATACAAATAGTGACACATGTACAGTGCTTCGTTACTGATTTAAACGACATCACACAAAAGGACTAAATTAAACACGAATTGCGAAAATGAGGACCATTTTAAACATTTGGTAAAAATAAGGATCATCCGTAACAAACACTACGAAAATGAGAACGAAAAAGATATTTAAGCCTATTACTAATTAACCATTACAAGTTAGGTATTAAGCAAACCTAGTCGTATGGATAAAAGACATTTATATAAAAAGTCTTTCAAACTAGAGTAGATGTAGTCATTTCACAAACTAAAGTCAAAATACAAAAGTTATTAAAGTTCTACAAAATATAAAATAAGACAAATCAACTACATCATGTCATGTATATCTATGTACATCACGCCATAGAAACTCCAAAGACATTCCTCAACCTACGAGCTAACACCAACACAATTTGAAACCTCATATATGCTCATGCCATAGAAGCGATTATTGCAAAAAAAGACATAAACAATCAATAAACAAAAAGAGAGCAAGCTAATGATAACTTAGGCATTCATATAAAATAATATATAAAGATCTATTACAACTAAACTAGCAGTTGTTCAATTCATGTAAATTACAAAATAATTCTCATCCATTTACATAATTACGTCCTATACTCAATTATCAAGATTTATGCATTCACTCGGACCCTAAAAGCATTGCTTTATCATGTAAAATGAAATCCTCAGTAGTACAGATTTCAGTAATGGTACATGGTCCCCCTCTCTTATGACAAAGTGAGTTCACTTATAGCCTAATAGAAATGGAGTCCATGACTCCAAGACCAGTTATAGGAACATCTTTCCCTCTTCACCATATAGACTTCTTCCTTTGTATGAGTCTGAGTGTAAGGATAGTTTCCAAAGAGTGACCCTAGTAAATACATAACACTAGACTCACATGTCATACCATTCCTCCTTAGGAATTATATGACCATACAATTCAAACACAACATTCAAGCACACAAAAAGTTCCACGAGTAATTTTTGGATTTTCCCACAACTTGGGGATTTGGCTCTAGGATGTAGAATTCACACTAGCGAGTTTTATAGGTGACGTGTGGATTTTTCCACAACATGTGAATTTTGCAGTTCTGATTAGAAATAATTTTTTTTTAAAGTAAAACTTGAACTCAATTGCACAAAGCCTTATTTTTCACAACCCCTTCCACCATTTCATATTTTACAAATATGAAATTACAATTCAATTCATCCACACTTCATAAACAGAAAGATATCCTCCAAAATTTTCACGCTATCATCTCAATTTCATCCCCAAATCAAACATATGTAATTCAATCAAACCATTCAATAGAATTTGCTACAACTATTTAAACATAAAAGACATCAGAGCCAACTTCCTTCACCTTCAAAGACAACACAAAACTCTAAGAACCCCCAAAGTGGCTTCAAACTTGCAAAAGTTCTACCTCAACCTATGGACAACTAGAAGATGATTGAACTGACCCAAACATGCTATGAATTAACAAGGAGAGAAAAAAATATTGTTATGTGCACAATCATATATTAATAAGTAAATAACTTTTTTTCTCAATTTTAGTTTGTTTTATATATTGTTTTACATTTATTTTAAGACTTCTAAAATGTTTTCTAAACATGGGGCTTAAAAATGTTTAATTTGACCTAAATATATTATACATTGTTGGAAGTCCCACATCGATTAGGAATAAGGCCAATTCACAATATATAAGAGGGTGCAATCCTCACCTTACAAGCCGGCTTTGTGGGGTTGAGTTGTGCTTAAAACCCACTTCTAACAACATCTAAGCAAAATAGTTGGGGAAATTTGGAGACATAGGAATGAGGTGATCTTTAAGCAAAAGAAAGTTGACACTGAAGAGATTTTTAGTCTTGCTCAAGTTAATGCTTGGGCTTGGTTGAAACATAAAATTCCTTCGGTAAAGTTTTCATATAGTGACTAGTACTTCGCTCATATTGTGTGTTTAAAATCTCTATGATATGATGCTTTATGTGTTTAAGTTGTCAAGTGAGCATGAAAGGGATTCCCATGTCTAAAGAAATGAGTTCTTCATCAGTGATTATACACAATTCTTTGGTTACTCCGTAACAACCAAGAGAACATAGTCTCGGGAGCGCAACGAACCATGCATACATGGCTTTGTATTCACTTTCTGTGTAATCTTGTAAACTAGCCAGTGAAGGTGCGATCTAGGTGGCTAATCTTAAGATTCCTACCCAGCTTGACGTTGGGGAGGCATAACTCTTGCATTGAAAGTCCAGTTTTAATTGTTCTGCCAGATTATTGTAGTAGCATAGTATGTTGTTGGCGCCTACTCAAGCTCTATTTCCTTTCCAAGAATATTGCTTAGATGTTGTTCGAAGGCCCCTATGATATATATTTTATGTCCAATGTCTAGGGAAATCTTAACTTTTGTACATGAAAGTTTTATCGTTGTTTTGACATGTTTAGGAGATGCACTGCATCTTTCTCTCATCTTTTTGTAAATGGATTAGAGCATCCCTCAAGTGCTCTATTATTAATTTAATTTAATTCTTTGCCGATAAAAAAAAATCACTTCTAACATGGTATCAAAGCCAAGTTATATACATCTCGTGCGTGGGACTAGAAAAATGGGTGGTCTATTAGCGGCCCGATATCTGGTGGAACAAAATGTCTAAGAAAGCTCGTTAGGATAGCCTCTAACTTGACTTTATACCATGTTAGAAGTGAGTTTTAAGCCTAACTCAACCCCATAAAATTCGTTTGTAAGGTGAGGTTTGCACCTCAATTTATATATTGTGAATTGGTCTTATCCCTAGTCGATGTGGAACTTCCAACATACATTACATCATCAGCTAAAGGAAATTTTTCGCAATCAAACAGGCAATTAAAAATTATTTATAAAAATGCATCCTTAGAATTTTCAAAATAATTACGTCTGATCAATACTAGTTGTGAGTAAAATAATAAGAAAGGTAAGTTAAACAAATCATTAATCTATACAAAATATTTTGCACTAAATTTCAATTTTTATATATATATAATTATCATTATCTTAATAAAGGTTATTAAGGATTAACCTTTATAAAAGACTTAATTAAAATATATTTTTTTTATCAACAAAAAATGAAATTAATAAAAGGATGCTCTAACTCTTTTAAAACAAATTACAAACTACCCTCGTACAAGGATTACACATTTTGTAGGTACCATATTCATAATCACAAATTAAGGATATCTTATCAAGGACAAAACATATACAATTAATATGTTAAACGAGTTTCTTGCTTGACAAAATTATAGAGATGAGATAAAATCATAGGTAAAGAACAAAAACATTGTTTCCTTATTACAACAACATAGTTTTAAGGTGAGCCAGAATCATAGTCTTGATGTTGTTATGGTGCCTCACCAGATCATGAAGGTATCTTCCTGCATACTTTCATTCCTTGTTGGAGACTTCCCTCTTTTAAGGTGTATTCACTTGAGTGAATGAGTTTGAGGGAGAGGGAGTAGATTTGAAAATATATGAATTCTGTGTTTTTGTTTTTAAGGGATTTAGAAGTGATAGTGACTGAATTTGGAAGTAAATTTTGTGAAAGTTTGTGAATGATTTAATTTATGTGATAAATTAAAAAAAAATTAATAGAAATAATAGATAGATTACCATATTGATCTTTATATAATAAGTAGTATAAATTGACATTTGTACGAGTAATATTTATTTTGTTAATATTTTTTAACTACTAGAATTGAAAAAATAATTATAAAAATTAATAAAATAATATATTTATTTAGTAGTACATTATAATAAATTTTACCAAGAAATTCTGAAGGCGTTTTTGTATTATTAATAACAATATTATGGAATATTATTCTAGAATCTAGGTCATTTGAAGAACAATAACATTTATAACTGATAATAAAATAACTTTAAAAAGTTTGACAACCATATTTATCCACGAAGTACATCGATTCTAACATATAAAGATCCGATCCAGTGCAGTGGGGGATCGAATCTGCAAAGAATGGGATCAGATCCCTCTCCATCTCCATGTCCAGATCTGTTCCAACCTCATATGGGATCAGATACCTTCTCCTTACACAATGGTTCGATCGGTTCCAACGTCCATGGATCAGATCCCTCTCCACAAAGCTCTCGTGGATCGATTCCAACGTCCATGGATTGGATTCCTCTCCAAAAAGCTCTCGTGGATCGTACCAACATGATTGGATCAAATCCCTTCTTAAGTGGATTGGTTCCACACTTGACTATATCAGATCAAGTACTTTGTTTCCTTCTCCATTTTCTTCTCTGTTCAAACCTCATGAACGATCACTTCCATGCACGGATGATGCTCCATTCTTGACCACCATGGTCTTCTCGATGCACTTCACAACATTTTAGAGGGTAAAATGGTGTTTTCTCAAATAATTCCCTCAAATTTTCTCTTCATACGTGAATTGAAAAAGTAGTGCATCCTGCAAATCATCGTTTTGGCTTGCCCTCCAATCAACCCAAATAAACATAATTTTCACCTCGTAATCCATGCATTTCCTTTCAATCAACAAATTACCTCAGGCGAACATAACATTAGTCTCTCAATCCCATTCCTACAAAGAAAAGGCTATACTCCCCCACTAATTATCTCCCTGTATAAGAAAATTGCACTCCCAATATTCACTGCCTCTACATAAAATGCCATCTCTTCCCTAGTTCTCACAATCCTACAAGGAAAACATTCAACACTCCCATACTATCTACCTTTATATTTATAAGTTCTGGATCAATAGTTCCTCGATTCCTGGACACAATGATTTTAAACATTAAATTCGACATTCGATCCGGTCAATATATGACAATGTAGCTTTAGATAATTTGTGTTTCATCAAAGTCCATGCACTACTTATGTATAAAATCTTTCTTCAGAGTCCAATTTACTTTGTTTAAAGATTACTCCATTTCTTTGCTTTCAGGTTTCATAGATAATTGCTAACTACATTCCTTTCCAAATTTAATTTTGTCAACTACAAACTTTGTAAGTACAGTAGGGCCGAAAGACTATTTTGTGTATTTTAAATTTTTTTAAAATATTCATATGTCAACCCAGTAGCGTGTCACGTGTCAGAGTCAATGTTCTATACTCAATTTAGTCTCTATATTTATTATTTTTGTTCAATTTAGTTCCAATTTTTGTTAACATGAACCAATTTCGTCCCTTTCCAAATTGAAACCAAATTTATTTTTTATATTAAAATTCACATTTTTTATTAAATATGTTTATATAATATATTAAAATTCACATCATTATAACTTTGATATAAAAGTTAAATTTAGTCACATCTTCAATAGGAACAAAATTGGTCAATTTTAAACAAAATTGGAACTAAATTGAACAAAAATAACAAATATAGCCAAATTGAATATAGAATATTGACTTTAACACTGACACACTATTGGGTTGACATGTGGACATTTAAAAAAATTCAAAAAAATCACGAAGTGACATGTGGCAGTCACTGTTCATGACCATTAATGATTTAAACGGTGTTAGTAAAAAAAGATTCAATTGAACAAAATTGACGAAAATTAGAATCTATTTGAACACAAAACAAAAATTAAGACTTATTTGACAAAACTTAACAAAAATTTAAAAAAAAAAGGTATTTTAACCTTACAAAATCATGAACAAAGTTAATCAAATAAGTGTCTTTGGATAAGCACTAATTTGAAACAGAACTGGACCTTTTGGTCACTTCAAAATATTGAAGGGTAAACTTTAACTAATTATTACAATTTTGGTACTGTAAATGTTTTCGTTTCATCAAGGGTTTTGTAATCGATCAATTTAGTAAACATTTCAAAAAAAAAAAAATATATATATATATATATATATATATATATATATTTATTTATTTATATAGTAAAAAAATATAAATTCTAAAAAGAATTAAAAATATTCAAAAAAAAAAATTACCTTACAGAAGTCGGATAATTTTTCTTTGACTTCCCGGAAGTCAAATATTTTTTGATTTTCGGAAATTGACTTCCGGGAATTTTTTTTGACTTCCGGAATGATACATTTTGACTTTCGGAAGTCATTTTTGACTTCCGAAAATCGATTTCCGGTGATATATTTTGACTTTCGGAAGTCGACATAATTTTGGAGGTGTGGTGTCTGCGGATTTTCTTAAATGGTCAAAAGGGTTTTTTGGAAATTTAAAAAAAGTTTGGAGGTGTAGAAAAATTTTTGGAGGTGCAGGAAGAAAGACCCGCGGAAACTGATCCCATTTTTTAGTAAAATAATAGTATCGGGCCGAGCCCATGTCAGGAATCCCCTTATAGTTCTGTCCCTCCCGCCAAGTCCCAAAAAACATAAACCCCATTTGGCGCCAAAACACTTGAGCTTCAGTTTCAGGTTTCCTTTTAGATTTATTCCCTCATCTCACCATCTCCCTTCTCCCTTGTCTCATTTCCCTCTAAACCAAATCTCACTCTTCTTTTCGCACCAAACCCAACCGTTTGGGAAGCCGCCATGAAGGTCCGGTCGGTGAAGTTGAGGGAGGCGCACGGTGCCATTGGCGGCCGCGCGTCTTTCTGCTCCGTTCTGTGGGACCAGCAAGCCAGTCATTTGGTTACCGCTTCCTCTTCCGACATCTCCATCTGTATCCACGACCCCATTTCCCCCTCCATCTCTCCCAAAATCCTCCGCCACCACCGCGACGGCGTCACCGCCTTGGCTCTTAGCCCCAATTCCACTTGCCTCGCTTCCGGATCCATCGATCGCTCCGTCAAACTCTACAAGTTCCCTGGTACTCTATTCTTTTTCTTTGTTCCCCGTCAATTTGAACTCAACCAATTGGATTAAGCAACACTATTTGTCCAATCGCAACATGGACTCTACTATGTCAAATTGTGTATATGTCATACAACGTTTTCGTAATTTCTTCCAAAGCTGTTTTCATTTGGATTTAATTACTCATTTCTATACAATCTTTGGGTTTTAGGTAAATTAGTCATATTAGTTCATCCACCGGCATATAATGTCTATCATTCAAAATTGCAGGCACTAAATCAGGTTAGAAATGTATGTAATGGCATTAAAATAGACTTCATTTTCTTTTTAAATTTCACACAAACCTTCCTTCTTGTGGTTAGTGAGTGACTGAATATTTTATTTCTTACCAGTAGTATAACTGAACGTATTGGAACCGGCAGAAAGTATGACCAATTGCATTTTGGACTGGTACAATGCTCCCATATATTAAGGGTACATTTAGCTACACAAGTTAATACGGATTTATTGAATAAGTTATAGGAAGTTCTTTTTCTATTTTGTGGACATTTTTAAAATAAGATTATAGCTTAAAAACATGTTTTTTCATAAGCTCTTCCTAACATGCTTAGCTCAATTCCATTCTCTTTTTGCGACTGTTTAAAAATTTTTAGACATTCGTTTCTATGTTTTTATTGTAATGGATTTTAGGGTTGACACTTGGCAGGTGGAGAGTTTGAGAGAAACATTACAAGGTTTACACTCCCAATACGTTCCTTGGCATTTAACAAATCAGGGAGCATGGTTGCTGCTGCTGGTGATGACGAGGGTATCAAGCTTATTAATACATTTGATGGTACCATTACTAGGGTTCTTAAAGGACACAAAGGGTCTGTCACTGGCTTGGCTTTTGACCCTAATGGTGAATACTTAGCCTCTATGGATTCAACTGGAACTGTTATTTTGTGGGAGCTTCAGTCTGGGAAAATCATTCATAACCTCAAAGGCATAGCTCCTGACACTGGACTAGATATTTCAGCTGTGAATGTTCTTTGCTGGAGTCCTGATGGTGAGACCTTAGCTGTTCCTGGTTTGAAAAATGATGTTGTAATGTATGACAGGGACACTGCTGAGAAGTTGTTTTCTTTGAGAGGAGATCACATACAGCCAATATGTTTCTTGTGTTGGTCACCCAATGGCAAGTACATTGCTACCTCTGGTTTAGACAGGCAGGTTCTGATCTGGGATGTTAATAGGAAGCAGGACATTGACAGACAGAGGTTTGATGAAAGAGTGTGTTGCATGGCGTGGAAGCCAATTGGGAATTCCTTGGCTGTTGTGGATGTTATGGGGAAGTATGGTATTTGGGACAATGTTATTCCTTCGTCTATGAAGTCTCCAACTGAGGATATACCCGTGAAACACAAGAGCAATGGGGTTCTTTTGTTTGATGAGGAGGATCATGAAAATAGTGCAAGTGGAAGCTTGAGTGATATTGGTGAAAATAGTAATGAGGAATTTGAGCCAACAAGCAGGAAAAGATTGCGTAAACACTCCTTGAGTGAGGAAAATTTAGGTGAGGATGGATATGAGGAAATTGCATTGTATCCGAAGGTTGATTCTCACAACAAACGAAATCGATCAAGCAAGGAAAAATTGGATAGTGGGAATATGGGATTTAGAGGTACCATGATAACATCTAAGGCAAAAAGGCAGGAGGCATTTCAGCCAGGATCTACACCTTTTCAGCCTGGGAAAAGGCGTTTCTTATGCTACAACATGCTTGGATGTATAACCTCTATTGAACACGATGGATACTCCCATATTGAGGTAATTTAATGCATAAGAAGTGTTGATAGTTCAAGCTTTGCTTTCATTTTGAGTTACGATTATCCCTTTGTAAATTTCAGTTAATAAAATCAATTTTAGTATAGAAAAATGAGTTCGCATGTTTTTTGCTACAGATTGATTTTCATGATACTGGAAGCACTCCACGAGTTCCTTCAATGACTGATCATTTTGGATTCACAATGGCAGCATTGAGTGAGAGTGGGAGCGTCTTTGCAAATCCTTGTAAGGGGGAGAAGAACATGAGCACCCTCATGTATCGCCCATTTAGTAGCTGGGCTAACAATAGCGAGGTTAGATTACTTGCTTAATCTAGCTGAAAAGTTCACTGATTACTTTTATATAAGAAAATGCATATAAAAGAAGATGTGTAATTACATTACTTTTAGTTTTGCATTGTTACTAGGACATACAACATTTCAGTTTCTATGACTAACACTCAGCATGATGTAAAATCTTACCTTATTCTTACTCTTAAAATTTTTGCAGTGGTCTATGCGCTTTGAAGGAGAAGAAGTGAAGGTTGTTGCACTTGGCGCTGCTTGGGTTGCTGCCGTGACTAGTTTGAACTATCTTCGCATCTTTTCTGAGAGTGGTTTGCAGGTTTTTTTGCACATTCATATCTTATTTACATGTTTTTTATTTTCAATAGCTGAACATAAGAAACAAGATACTTTTACCAATTTAGAAGGTCTATAGGTTTAAAGGGTTGATAAGTATGAATTTCTTGAATTTTGAACTGTTTTATTTTGTGATCTTAACCCCTGTGATGATCTGTAGTCCTCATGAAGCATTTACGCACTTCCAACTTGTTTTCATGGCAGAAACATGTACTTTCACTAGATGGACCAGTGTTGACTGCATCCGGTTTCAAGGAGAAGCTTGCAGTTGTCACTCATGTCTTTGATTACCTTTCCTCAAATGATCAGGTTGGTTCCTTGTCGAGGTTATATTTAGTATTTATTTTTAACCTTTTTAAGAGGCTATCTAACTCGGAGGACATAGTCATCTTGTTATAAAAACATCACAACTTGATTAATTATATCTATTCGTGTCTATAACGATATATTTTTTCTAAAACTTGCAGATGCTAGAGTTTATCGTATTTAATATTCCTCAAGGGACCCAACTCCTTCAAGGTCGCTTACCAATATCTCCTGGTTCATCCCTAAGTTGGTTTGGGTTTAGTGAGGAAGGCCAACTGTGTTCATACGATTCGAAGGTATTAATTGTGTTTATAGTTACTGTTGATATTTGGTATTTATTCCCTATGCTCATGAGTGCATCGTGTTATTCTAACTGATTTGGTAATTATAATATACAGGGTGTGCTAAGATCATATACAAGCCAATTTGGTGGCAGATGGGTCCCACTCTTCAGGTTCAATAATCGTTTAACCATATGAACTGGTTTGATGTGTCTATTATTCTCCTGCCTGAGATTTGTTTTTTTTTAACTTTCAACGCGCAGTGCTTTAAAAGAGAAGTCAAACGAAAACTACTGGGTGACGGGTTTGAATGCAAGCAAGTTATTTTGTGTGGTATGCAAAAAGCCTGAAGAGTTCCCTCAGGTACAAGACTGATAGACAGTTTGGTGCATTCTTCTTTTCTTGTTTTTCTGGCAACTAATCATTAATTGATATTTGCTTTCCTACTAGGTCATGCCTAAGCCAGTTCTCACTCCGTTGAGTCTTTCATTTCCTCTTGCTTCCTCTGACTTGGGATCTGAAGTCCATGAAAACGAGTTTATGATGAACAACTTGCATCTCTTTTTGGTTTGTTTTTCTTATACCCTTTTCAAATTTAGTTATGATCACTCTCTTTTAGCGAGCTAGTCACAAGTCTTGATTCAGATCTACTTTTACCTTTAGTTTGAGTTGTCTTTATCTGTTTTATCCAATACCTAAATTTGTAATCATGATACACGCAGATTCAGAGAAGAATGGAAGAAATGGCATCTGTAGGTCTGGACACTACTTCACTGGATGACGATGCTTTCAATTTGGAAGCAGCGCAGGATAAATGTATACTGAGGCTTATAGCATCATGCTGCAACAGTGAGTTCATCAGCGTCTGTTTTTTATTTCACTTTGTATGGCTTCAATTGTGAAAGTGAAAAGTAATCATGCCTCGCCCTTATGGATGTTTCAGGCAATAAGCTTGAGCGAGCAACTGAACTTGTGAAACTTTTGACTCTGGAAAAATCAATGAGAGGTGCAATAAAACTTGTTACTGCTCTGAAACTTCCAAACTTGGCCGAAAGGTTCAGCAGCATATTGGAGGTAAGCCTCTTACGTCCTAACAAAGGTACAGTTTAAACAATTGTTAACAATGCACTGCCATCTTTACCTTGTAATCGCTGCATGTTCAAAACAGGAAAGGCTACTTGAGGAAGCAAAAAAAGCTACGGAAACCAACATCAAAGAAAACTGTGTTGCACCCATTAAAGCTGATGCTCTTCATAACGCAAGCAAGGCCTCAACTCGAACTGAATCATTAAATGCAGTTACTATGTCATCACCAAAATTATCTTCTCCATCATTCATAAAGAAAGACAAAACTCAAGAGGGAAGTAAAGCTGGCATAATCAGAAGTCCAATGGTAAATGAAACTATGAAGGGAAAGCAGACAGGGGAAGAAACAAGTGACAAGGTGGGGAAGGTGGGAGACATGACTCCTCATACATCAAAGAAGAATGGACTTGACAAATCAGAGACTGGTTTGGGACAACCAAATCGTCCCTCCAATCCATTTTTGAAGTCTACTATCAAGTAAAAAAATTCACCTACTCTAATCATGTGAAAAACGCGGTGGAGTTTTCAGGGAGTTGAAATCAATCATCGGAATAGGGTTTCTTACAGAGAAGAGGCTCGCTTCTAATTCATGTTGATCGGTTTATAAAGCAAAAGGCCTGGAGAAAATGGAACACACTTTGTACATTATAAAATCTTATTGTAACTAATTTTTTTAATTCAATATAAATTCTTAGGACTCCGATTAGCATGCCTGTTCTCTTTTCTTAGGCCCCGTTTTCCCTCTTTATTCCCGGGATTGTTCAGGGTCTTTGTCCGGAATTTTGTTGAGCTTAAGTTCCCGTATTTCTACTGTAATTGTCATATAAGATATCTTAGTATTTATTACATTTGTTCATTTTCTGAAAAAAGAAAAAAAAATTACAGTGAAGGAACTAACTAAATATGGAGATGATTGAATGGAATTCGTACAAGGAAAAAGGGTACTCCGCTATTTAAGAAAAATAGAAAACTTGTCAAAGAATGTTTCTATTTACTTTCTCTCATTATGAATACAAAATGTACTCCTAATCTGATTGCATTTGCATTCGAAATTCTTCTTTTTCCTTTCCAAGGTGATCCTCTTGAACATATATTTCACAATAAATTACAGTGTGCTATACAGTTGTATTTGCAGTGAAAAAAAAAAGTCCACTTCTACGATGAAGGTAGTGGTTTACAAGTCATAGACAAGGTACGAATCCTGCATGACTCATCTTTCCCGTCAGAAATGGTGCAAAGAATTGGATTGAACATATATACTGTATAATAAGGAAGATAAACAGAAGCAGTTCTTCATAACTCCATTGATGCTTAATGAAGTTCTTCACTCAATAAAAAAATATTAGTCTTTACGCATATGTAAAGACTAACAATGTAGTGCCCCAACTACCAGTAATCTCCACAGGTACAAAATCCGTTTTTGAAATGATGAAACCGCTTGTTATCCCTTACAACAATATCCCTTCCAACAACTTTTGATACTAATTTGATTGCATTGTGACAGTCTACACATATGCGTAAATTTTTGCAAACCCTCAATGTTGTACCTTTAGCCGTATTTAATAGACCAAAAGAAATTGCAAGCTTCTCGCTATGGTTCTTCAGTATCTTAATCTTTTCCTCTTCTTCCAATTCATGAAGCACACAACTTGTGTCGGGTTTATAGCCAATTTTGCTTATTTTTTTCTCCAATTTATTCCAAGTCTGCTGAATCTTCTTTGATTCCGAAAGTGATCCATCACTGACAATAAATCTATAAACCTTTCCTCCTATTTCAATCCAACTGCAGCCTGCGTCTTTATGAAGACCAATCTCCTTCATTCTCTGCCGTACCTTTCTCACCTCATCCCATTTTCCTAATCCAGCATACAAGTTTGATAGCAATACATAATTCTCAACTTTATATGGTTCCAATTCTAATAGCTTTTTGGAAACTTCCTCTCCAATATCCAAATCCCCATAATTCCTACAGGAACTGAGCAATGAACTCCATATACCTGAATCTGGTTCATCTGGCATCTCATTTACCAACTCTAAAGCTTCTTTCAATTGCCCTGCTCGACCAAGCATATCGATCACGCATGCATAATGTTCTAACTTTGGCTTTACACCATACAAACTCTGCATCTGACCAAGATATTTCAATCCTTCTGTTACTATCCCAGCATGGTTGCAGGCCATTAACACTCCAAGAAAAGTAAAAGAATCTGGCCTGCATCCATTATTTTGCATTAATTCAAACAGCTCAATGGCCTTCAGGCCATGCCCATGAATCCCATATCCTGCAATCATAACATTCCATACTGCTTCATCCTTGTTATCTACCCTATCAAAAATGTTCCGAGAATGTTCCATACTTCCACATTTAGCATACATGTCAATCAATGCACAAATAACAAAGGTATTGTCAGATAAATGAGCTCTCAGTGCAAAGGAGTGAACTTCTTTCCCAAGCCGCAATGATGAAACCTGTGAACAAGCGCCCAGAACACTCATTACAGCAATCTCTTGTGGCTCAATCCCACTTAAGAGCATTTGTTGAAATGTATCAAGGGCCTCACAAGGAAGTTCATTCTGTGAAAATCCAGAAATCATGGCATTCCAGCATACTAAACTCTTGTTTCCCATCTTATCAAAAATTAACTTTGCTCGTAATATACTGCCACATTGAATATAAAGTGACAACAACGATATTCCAAGAAATTTATCCAATTCTAAACCATTACGCATCATAAAACCATGAATCTCTTTGCCACAGCTAAGGAATTTCAAGTGCGCACAAGCTAAAAGAAGGCTACCAATAGTAAACCTATCAGGATTCAACCCAGAATCCCTCATCACAAGATACAAATCTAAAGCCTTTCTGGGAAGGCCATTTTGGGCGTGGGCACCAATCAGGGCATTCCAAGAGCTCACCGTTTTCTCTTCCATACCACAGAAGACACGCTCAGCACAATCCAGCAAACCGCACTTCGCATAGGAAGCAACAAAAGCATTGGCTACCAATTCATCAATCTGAAATCCACGCCTGAGAGCATAACCATGAAGTTCTTTCAAGGTCAGCAGCTCATCTGAACAAGCTGGCAGAACGTTTAACACCGTCACCTCATTCACCTTCACCTTGTCTTCTACCAGCATCTTTCGCAGCAGTCCAAACACTCCACCAAAATCTCCTTCCTTAGAGTATCCACCAATCATGGTATTCCAAGAAACAACATTCCTCCCACCGTTCATATCAAACAAAACTCTTGCCTCCCCCAAGTAACCGCATTTCGAATACATATCCACAAGGGAATTATTCACCGTCATTTCCTCACTAATGCCAAGTTTGAAAGCCAAACCATGAAGAACCATTCCCATTCCCACTTCACCTAGAGTGGCGCACGCAGGAATCACCGTCACCATCGTAGCAACATCAGGTACCAATCCTTCTTCCTCACTTAACAGTCCCTTAAAAACACCGTAACACTCCTCAAAACCCCCATTCTCAGAATACGCGTACATCATGGAATTCCACGTCACCAAGTTTCTCTCCGGCATAGTTTCAAACACCTTGACGGCTCTCTCTACGAGCCCACATTTCCCGTACATGGCAATAAGCGCGTTCCCCACAAAAACGTCAAAGAAAAGACCAAACTTCAAAGCTAGCGCGTGAACCATTTCGCCGAGTCCCGCGTCCGCGACGCCGGCGCACGCTTTAACCACGCAGGGGAGCGTGAAGTTGTCGGGCACGAGCTCCGTGGCGTAGAGCAAGTCGAGGAACAGCGAAATCGCGTCGCGGAAAAGCGCGTTTCGCGCGTAGCTACTGAGAAGCGCGTTGTAGAGGAACAGGTCCTTTTCCTTGGCGGCGTCGAAGGCGGAGCGAGAGTCCGAGGGGGACCCACACGCAGAGAACATGGAAATAATGCGGGTGTTCAGAACGACGTCGTTGCGGAACCGATGCGACGCCGAAACCATAGCGTGGAGCTTTCGCCCGACATCGATGTCCTTGTGGAGCGCAGAGGCTCGTAGTAAGAGTCCAATGGCTTCTTTTGTAACGTCTGAAGAGGAAACGACGCCGTTTTGGGTCTGCGAGTGGAGCAAGTTGAGGGCTTCGTTGAGGTTCCCGGCGTCGCAGAGATTGTGTAAGCGTTGGAGAAAGGGTTGGTGTGGGTGGTTTATTTTGGCGCGTGAATGATCATGAACTTTGCGTGTTGTTGGGGGAGAAAGAGAAGATTTTGGAACCTTAAATGAAGGAAAATGGTTGTTGTTTTTGTTGCGGTTCCATGTCCAACTGCTTCTGTGTTGAATGGGGAGTTTGTGATGGAATGAGAGAGTGGGTGGCGACACAGAAGCCATTATCAGACTTCAGTTTCAGTGCACTCCAATTTGAATGGTAGTTAGAAATTCGTTAGCCATAGAGGTGATAAACACGAACCAAATGCCTTAAGTCTATCTTGGTAACAAAAAAAAAATACCACATTTTTTATTTATTAATTTTGGTCTCATATAATTTCACTTCCATCATATTTTGTCACATACGGTAATATTTTATTGGGTTAAACATGTTTTTGTTCCATAACTTTAAGTGAAATTTGGAATTAGTCTATTTTGAAATTTTGGACTAATATAGTTCTTCATCGCTCGAAATACAAATTTTGTTAAATTTATTTGATGTTTTGTATGCATTTCAAGATTGTATTTAAGTTGTTTATATTGTTTGACACATTTTTGCTTTAATGTTAAGTCAAATACTATTATGAAACGCGCTTGAAATGTCAAATAAACTTAACAAAATTTGATTAAAAGGACTAAATCCACGTATTTCGAAATATGAAAGACTAAATTAGTCCAAAGTTTCGAAATGGATTAATTCCAAAATTCACTAAAAGTTAAAGGACTAAAAACATATTTAACCCTATTTTAAAATAGGTAAAATATTTTTTTTTTCCTTTAATTTGAAGTAAAAATTATAATCGATTCAATTCAAAATTTTAGTATAATTTAGTTTTTAGACTTTAAAAATGTGTGATTAAGTCGCTTAACCAGATTTTAATATATTTATTTAATATTTTAAATGTGTTTTATGTTCAGTTTGACGGATTTTTCTCTAATGTTAGCTGAAAAACATGTTTGAAAAATCAAATAAATTTAATAAAATTTTGTTAGAATGACTAAATACACGTGTCTCTCAAAATGATAATGGACTAAATTGATCTAAAATTAAAAAAAAAAATTCCACTTAAAATTAAGTAAAAAAAATCATATTTAACCTCTTTTAAATTTAAGGCGGCATATTTTGTAATAACGATCGGAAAATCATGTATCAAGTTTATCTTTATATCATAAAATGAAAATAAAATTGTTATTACTAGTTATAAAAATAAATATAAATAATTTTTATTATTTTATTATAGATAATTTTATTTATTTTGTTGATAATTTTTATTATAAATAATTATTTTAATTTTAAAATAATAATTAAGTTAGAAAAGGTTAAAGTGAAAAGACATTAAACTTAAATAATAAAATTAGTAAAAGAATTTCCTTTATATAATGACGTAGATAGTAATAATACGTTGTCCATCCCTATTTATTAACTATGGCATGGTTAAATTAATTAAGAATAATAAATTTATCAACAAAATGTAGTGTTTAAAATTATTTTATTATTTAAATAAAAGTAGTTCAGTAAATTTTAATATAGAACATATAATTCATTTTTTTATGTATACTTTTTATTTTTCTTTATTACCTTCTTTAATATAAGATAACTTATAAAAAGATTTGCCTGTTTTAATTGAACTTGTGAAAATCAAGCTAAAAATATATAAAAATGGAGAGTTGAACTATTTATTTAAGATTTTCAAAAGGTTTTTTGCAAGATTTTCAAAAGGCTATACTTGACAAATACATATATTGACAAGTTTTGATAAGAGTTGGGAATTGTAAATATAACTTATAGACGCATTGTGTAAAATATAAGAGTTGATGAACAAGATATTTCTATATTGTTTCATCTAATAACCTAGACTATGTTTTTAACCAAATAAAATTTTACTAATGTAGATTCAAGAAGCAAGACACAAAGCAAACATTATTTGATTCGATCACTTTTAGTTAAACAACAAATATTCTTTAAATAAAGTCATTCTAATTAAACAATAAATATGTTTTAACCACAATCACTTTTAACTAAATTTGAGTATTATTAGATACAATTACTCTTGACTAAAGAACATTAATTCTTTGGGCACAATCGTTCATGACTAAACTTTGAGTATTCTTGGGACTCAACCAATCCTATTTAACAACACTAAGTATATTTTGGACACAACTACTACTAGATAGATAGTGTTAGAAAATAAAATCAAAATAGAAAATATAATAATAATAATAACAATAATAATAATAATAATAATAATAATAAGATAAATATATGAATACAAGAAAATTAATCGGACCAAACAATTCTTATAACAAAGAATAAAATGTAGAAACTTAATTGTCTTAAATTAAATTTCTTGCAATCAGATTTTAGTAAATAACACATGCAACATTGGTGTTCATTTTAGGTTCTAATCATTGGTTGTGCGTTATAGTCTTCTGCAATTGTCTATGTCTGATAATTGCAACCCCACCATCACACTCACTAGGTAAATCCTTAAAGGGTGATTTGTGATTCACACCCCTACAATAGTTGTCATTTGATTTATTAAAAGATATTTTAAAAAATAAGCATAATAATGTACATACCTCAACCTAATTATTATCACAATGTATAGTACACAGGAATGAGACATAATCTTTATTCAAATGAGTTGGTATACTTTAGTCAATAACAATTTCATTATTATCAATTGAACATCATTATTTGGGATCACCATTAGTATGGAGATGAATGTCCATTGTTGCAACTAATTTATGGATTTTACTCTTATTTCCCTCAACAACTCAAGTAGTTATTGATGTATCCATCCTTTCATAAGTAAATCTGGAATATTTCTTTTTGACCTGACAAAATTAAGAGAAATAATATCATGAGTAATTAAATTTATAACAGATTTGTGTTTTACTCTCGTGTGCCTTCTTTTTTCATTAACACTTTTGCTAGAAACTTTAGATATAGTAATTTGATTGTACAATGCATTGAAATATAAGATATAGGTTTATTTAATAATGGTAAATCATATAAAAAAAAATTAAGAAATTTTGCTACAACAATGGCAGTATCTAAACTAATAATCTTTGTTTCCACATTAGTCTGTGAGATAACCTCTGCTTTCATGGCAGATTGTGAAATAATTTGTTCATCATATTTCCATGATACTTGATAAGTGCCTATTTTACTCATATTTCACTTACATTTTGGCTCTTATCTTGTTTGATTTCTTGCATAAGTTTCACTTCCTTTCACTTAGAAATCAGTAAAATCATTTGGACATAAAACATGTGATGATTTAATGCATTTTTTTTGTTTTTGAATTGATGCAGTTTAGAAGAAAAAAGAGTCAGGCAGATTGAAACCTAGAAGCATTAGAAGAAAACAGAGTCAAGCAGATTAAAACCTAGAAGCATAGCCTCAGCACTGAAAGACGGTTTCAACATATTTCAATTTTTGCCTTCACAACTTGAGATGAGTAGATGACACCAAGTTCTAAAACTCAAGCATGGAGGCAACCCACCATGAAGAAAACCTAATGGGTTGAGCTTTTGAACTCTTAGTAATTTTTTTAAAATCATACTTGCAACATGCAAATGTTTCCTCTTTATTTTTATTTTATTTTCATGACATTAGATGCATGGATCTATTCAAGGCAGGGCATTTTTCGATAGATGCAAGATATAGGTAACCCTCCAACTCAATGACTTTTTCTGCACAAAATCCCACGAATATCCATCCATAAAAAAATTTGTCGGAGTATGTCCGAGCGCACTCCTCAAAATCTCATTCAATAAAAATTTAGTTAGCAAAAACAAAAATGAAAAGGTTGTTCATGTATCCACATGAACTTCTATTACTACAATAAAAACACGACTAACCTTATGCTACCAGGATAGGGTTGTATATGCATTACTGAAAAAAAAAAATAATAGAGGCAGCAACCAGTACACAAGATTTCCATCTTAGTTGATGTGTAAAACTAGCCTTTAAACTTTCCAACTTTACATCGTGTATGTACAAGGGTTGTGAGGGAGACATTACAGGAGCCCTTTATCTAATATTACCCATTTAAACAACAAAGGAAAGGAACATATAGAAAACTCCAAGAATAAAATGAGACAATGATTGAATGAACTATAGACAACTACAAGGAACTGAGGTAAGATTTTATTATTGACAAAATGGGATTCCCAAAAGGATATTCTTCCAATGTCTGAAACATGATTCCATCCATCCGGGCTTGAACTCCATCAGAAAATGTCACACCCTGTAGCAGTTCCTTCACCATTCTGTCAGCTCCAACGAGGGAACTCCCAACACCTAACAAGATCTCGGGTAGAGAAGGGCTGGGTCTGGAGATCTCCACAAGTGTAACCTGAGATAACTCTAGCATAATCACCATGTTTTGCATCCATATTTCTCAAGTACAACATTTATACCACAAAAATAAAGATTGCAAACCAACCTCACTGTCTTGAGGTATATTGGCCTTAACTTTTGCTATGGCAATAGCACGAGAAAGCCCGCCAATAGCATCAACTAAACCACGCGATGCTGCATCGTTACCAGTCCAAACCCTTCCCTGTGCAACCTCCTCCATCTTCTCTACCTAGTCACAGTACATTAGCTGTAAGTCTGTGACAAAGATCTACAAGACGGATGAACAAAAGCACGGGAATTAGCTTGTTAGATAAAACCTACTGTCATTGATCTGGACAATGCAGCCTTGTCCCGGAATTGTTTATAAGCATGCCTAGCAGATTCGGCAAATAATTCTGCTTCATCTGGCCTGTACCAAAACAAGAAAATCGAAAGTTTTCACTTTGTCTGTCTCAGAATTCAAACTTGTACTTTACTCATATACAATAGGAAAGTAAGAATCCTGCATAGTGAATGGGAGGTAGAAACCTGGCCTCCTACCAGAGGAAAAATTTATATCATAAATGGAGGTAGAAACCTGGCCTCCTAAGGTTTTTCATAGCTTGGAAAGAGAGGGAGAGAGGAAGAGGGTCAAAGGAAATGAAAGATGGTGAGTTGTTTGGAAGGAAAGAAGCATGAAGTAGAGTAAAAAAAGAATGGTGGGACACGCGTTCTTTTCTTCCAGGCAAAACAGTGAAGAAAGGCAAACTAACATTCGCTGCAACATATCAATTATGTTCCTCAAAATGCATAAAATATGGTTGCCTTGCCTCCATAATCAATTATGGACACCCACGGCTTTAGTTTTTATATGAAACCAATGAATAATAAATAAAATTATTAATAATTAATGAAAAAATTATAAATAATTTTCAATGTTGTTTATGTTTCTCTTCAACCAAAACAACTTCCTTTTCTACATATTTCTCACATATTACACTGTCTAATATTGTTTGCCTATCCACTACAATCTTTACACGAGGATATGAAGAATAATATTACCTGAAAGGACGTTGTTCAGCAGCAAGGAGCTCAGCATATTTTCCCCTTGATATAATTTCTTTGTTAAAGCCAATCTTCTCATACAGTTTCCCCAGGTTAAATTTTCCTACAAAAAGATGTCATGCGTAGATTATATCTTCGGTTAAATAATAAATTCTGTAAAATAAATTTGTTAACAACTTTGTATTATTAGCTTCAGTTAAGTAATTATATCTTCCTGCAATTCTTTCACCTACTGAAACAGTAAAGCACTCTGTTTACCTGTGACCACTCCAATCGAACCAGTTAAGGTAAGGTTTTCTGCAACAATAGCATCAGCTCCCATTGCCATGTAGTACCCTCCGCTTGCTGCCACATCAGACATGGAAGCAATGACTGGTTTTTTAGCAGCCAAAAGCCGGATTTCTCTCCACATCCTGCAGATGATGACACCAGATAATGATCATGATTCTCGGCAAACGAATATGATCACCTAAACATACAAATAAAATAATAAGCATAACAACATCATCGATGACAAGAATTGAAGATGTATTGCAAATTGATGTAGACCACCACATAAAGGATATGATTAACTCGTCAAATCTAAAATTATTGTTTTTGAATATGAAAATTATTTAATCAAGATTTTAAAATATCTACACCTACAATAGCTGAAATTGGAAAGTTCCATATAGGGTTTCTGAAAACCAATTCTAGTGGACCATTTAAGTTACTGCCCTGCTAGTATACTGTTCAACAGCTTGAGATGCTTCCACTGCCTATTTGTATGGATACAAATGAGAGAGTTGCTATGGATGCTAAACTTTTCCTTGGCATTAAAAATCTTTCAATTGCCAGGCGTTCTTAGTCATTAAGCATTTTTACTAATGTGTTACATGGTTTAATTTTTCTTATAAAAGGCCATAACTTTGCATTTGTATCAATTTTGCTTATAAATGTCGTCACCTTTATAAATTCAAGTTAAGAAAGAAAAATTGGGACCGATGATTATTATGATCCAACATACATATGCTACTATTATCATCTCAAAAGAAAAGTGCTGCAATTAAGAAAAAATCAACATTATACAGGTACTCTAAATGAATGATGCCATGGTACAGACCAGATCTAAATCCATCCAACCAATGTAAGGAAAACCTACAATTTCTTATTAAATACTTAAAATAGCTGTTTAGACATATGATTGAAAGAGGGGAAATTTTACCAGAACTTACAAATCAGAAGCAAGAGCATCACCTCCAGGGCTGTCGATTCTAATGATAGCAGCCTTAAATTTTTTTGACTCTGAGGGGAAAATAACACTTGTAAGTGAATTAAAATAATACAATGTTAAAGGTTGCATTTTTGTAAAACAGCATTGTTGACGGGGATTAACTATGATAAAAACGACAACAATGATTATGTTTATATTCCTAAAAGTGAATAGATATGTTGTGTTGCTTTTGCATATGCAATTTACTAAACCAAACAGAACTAGCCCCTATACTTTACATCCTGAACACAAACAAAGGGTTCGGCTAGCAGTTACCTATTTCCTCTGGCTGAAGGATCTCTTGTTCTGTCTGCCGAAATTCATGTTCCATTTCATACAAAAATTAGGTAAGAAATAAGATGAGTTTTAGGGGTGTTTAGTTTTGGAGAAATACAAAAGATCAAAACAAAATTGATTTTATTTTAATGAAAATAACTTTTTTAGCACAATCAATTGTTTGGAATGATGTGAGCTGACAATTGACAATGAGAAACGATAATAAATTGGTTCGAGTGGGTAATTCGTTACTTTTGAAATCTAGCATATTGAGTGAGGAAATAAAAACATGTTGATCCCACAACTTTTTTTTTCTCTCCTTCAATTCCGCATTCAAAGAGCAAGAATCTTCATCCCTCTATATCTCCTCTTCCCCCTCTCCTCCCTCCATTCCGACCCTACAAATGGATAGAGATCCTAGATATATTTTCGGTTCTTGCTACCTGGGTTCCATATCTATTTGATCTTTTACATTGTGAACTTATACAGAGGGTTTTAAATAGCACGCAAAACTAGTATACCAGTGTGGAGCGGCCCATGTCCAATACAGGGGCTACTGTAGTGGAAGATTTTAGTGTAGCAGTCATAGCAAACCAAATTGCGGACTGAATAGCAGCCCTATGTCTCGATTCCCAAAAAACAATTACAACATAGACATTAAGGCCTGCCTGGAGGACTATTTTTTGGATTTTAATATTCCAAATATTGAAATCTATACATAAATTTAGGAGATGATGACTGATAATTATATTCTAGGAAACTTGTATTTGACGTTGTGGATTTACTTATATGCTTTGTTTAACACGCCTATGAATTTTTATTGTTATTTATGAATGTTACAAATTTTGAGTAGTTTTTATCAATTTTGAAAATTTACATTTATATTATATAAACTGTAAAAAATTTCAAATAGCGATTATCCCACAGTATGCTTTCTCGCTATGACATTTTTGGAGCTGGCTACCATGCAATGCTATCCGGCATTTAAAACATTTCTTATACATCAGTATTGGGAAGAAAGACATCTGTTTTGGAAGCATAAGTAAAAGAAGTGCAATGTATGAAGCATTTATAGTAGGGAATCAATGAATAATATTACTTTACTGAAACAAAGATATCTATGAAGCATTAACAGCAGCTTCCATAATCAATAAAAAACAAGATAATATTCCATTGAATAAGTGCCAATTTTAATCAGCGTCCTGCATTGAAATTTAAAAGGTGAACTAGTAACTTGTAAAGTCAAGTTTACCTCTGACAGTTCGAATCTTTTCAATGAATTTCTCTGCAGTGATGCCTGAGCTAGAGACACTTAATTGACTCTCTACACGACTAATGCTCCCTGATGCTCGGATAATGGCTATAAGTTCTCTACCGCCTGATATTCCAACAGTCCATTTCCTAACTCGAGCGTATTTCCTGTATTAAATTGATGCAAGAAAAGATCATTATAAAATCAATATGAACTATTTGGTATATTTTGCTAATCATATGGAACATCTGTTAGGAAAAAGTAGAAAAAAAAAATGCAATTGTAAGCCACATGAAAGCTGTAATTTACACTCACGTGTTCGGAAAGATTAATTAAGGGAAAGTATTCACGGACAGAACCAAGAGCAAACAAGTGGGGGTTGCGTTGAATAAAGAAAGATATTTCAAATGAAAACTTTTAGTATATTATACATTTACTGACGTTTCCTCCAACTTCTATAAAAACGAATTGTGAATTTGTGTTTCCAAAGTTAATATTGATAAGCAACACAAGTGAGCACATGTGAGCTTAATGAAAATTTATTCACATTTTCATTGCGAAGCTTACTAAAATAAGCTAAAAAGAGCTTTATTCTAATACACGTCTTTTGTATAGCTGATGACCAAAGGCTCAAAAGAGCTTATAGAAATGTCAAAAGTTACTTTTAGAATCTCAAAAGCCCTCCAGAGAATCTCTTCTAAATGACCCCTAAAATAAATCAATATACTTTCACGTTGTATTCTAAACTCAATATTTTAAAGACAAATGAATTGGATGTGGTAGTACTCAACAGGAAAACTGTTACTTTCGAATATTATGTTATACTAACATGAATCAAATCCTAGAACAATATTCCAAAATTGAGGTAACTAGTATTAAAGAATTTCAGAAACAGAATTTGAAAGATGGTACAATGAATAGCACCAGCACCATGCCAAACAAATTTTACTGAATAAGAAAGAAAGTCAAATACTTTGGCACCTACTTCTCGTCATTTAGTAACTTGATGTCTGGTAACATTTCTTTTAACGTAAGAGATGGAGGTAATCCTAGGGTTCTAGAATAATCCCCAAATCAGGGTGAAGAAAGAAAGAGACATAGCAATTGATATGAATGACTCTTTTCACAAGAAATTTTATTTGAATTTACATGATCATAAAACGTATAAAAGCCCTTGAACTTGAACAATAGTCTAAACTTAATGTTGAAAGTAACTTGATGATTGGGAATGAAACTTTGTAAGAGGCAGAAGGTGTATTTTGAGACTATTGAATAAGAATTTATTAGTTGCATAAATTGTGGTACATTCACAAAATCATATAGAAATTGTTACCTGTAATCCACCATTGGCAGATCTTTATCAAGTTTCACTCCAAGTCTCTCCTTCAACATGGTGATAATCTGCAAAATATTTAATGTTTCTAATCCTTTTAACGCTCTTTGCTTGAGATGTATTCACATCCTTCAAAGCACTTATTAACCAATGTTAATTATCAATATGTTTGAATACATTCCACTGTGAAGACAAAAATCAACTAACTTTAAATCGAGAAACAATAAAAACAAACAAATTTTTAGTGAGCAGGACAAAAACTATTTGTACTTGGGATTTTTCCGTTAAAAAAACCACTAATCATTAGATGAGATCTTACTCAATATAATTATTATTATTAGATTAGATGACAGTGATGAAATGATTGGTGTACAAATATTATTATTAGGTGTACAAATAATCATTCTTATAACCTAATGATTGGTCAAAACAGTGATCCTAGGTGAATTCTATAAAAGTAATGCTGTAAGATCCAATCCATACGTCTGCCACTATGAGAAGGGCTTTAACTAATCACCATATCTAGCCAGGGTTAGCATCATGGTTATGCCTATGGCAGTAGCAATCAAATATCAAATTGGTTGCTAATATAATAACACTGGGGATTAACCATTACCTCGTCATCATAGATTATATTTGATATGAGTCCCTCTTCCTTCAGCTTGTCAACTCGATAGACACCTTCATTTATCAATTTCTCAATATCTTCTCTACTTTTTCCTGTATTAAACTTGCAGAAGCCCACAAGTTAATATGTTGGCCCAAGAATCAACTAAAACATCAAATTTAAATGTACCTTTGGCAGAAGAAACTTTATCCAGCCAATTTGTATAGATATTATCAAGCAATGCAGTCAGCATCTCACAATTTTCCTCAGACATGGTTCTTCGAGCTAGTTGATCACCTGCACTTTTGTATTTTCCAATCCTTTCCACTTGCGGTTCAATTCCTATGTTATCTAAAATACCTGAAAAGATTTAATAAAATGATGTCAAACACACAAGTTTTAGGCTTATTTATAGCCATCACAGGATTAAAAATTTAAAATGATTTTATCAATATTCAATAGTTTCTTAACATGCATCTGCAGCATGTGCAGAACAACACACTTAACATTTTTCGAGAACCAAAAAAGATTAGAGACACTGAGCATTAGAATAATATCTGAGAAATTAACATAGTATGACTTCATGTAATAGAAAGGAATATCAGTACCAGACTTTAATTCAGGTTTTCTTAGTAAGACGCACAAAAAATTATGTACAAACTCAAAGAAAAGGAAATCTATCAAGTCCCTTTCTAGGATCTATGTACATAATACAAGCAAAATTGCCTGTCAAAGGGAATTGCTAATAGGAGACCTTTTGTTTGAAATTTCTACTAAGTTTCACCCGCTTTCTATGGCCCTGTTTCTCCTAACCCAAAGTAAGTATCCAATTGGACCTTCAAATATATAACTGAATTCTTCTCCTTTTATCAGCCAGAAAGTTTTTTTCCTTCAAAGAACCATTCAGACATCACTGTAATGACCAATTTGGTGGCAAATATACTACCAAAGGATGAAGCTAGTGACATTAATGACCATGGAAGGAGAAATATGATGTCACTCATAAATGAAGAACCAATATTGTTGTGTAATCGAAGGGGCAAATTGGAGTCATGTAGAGTTACACACACTGATATACATATACAAACGTGTACACACACGTCTACGAGATGCTGTAAGAAAAGAAACCAAATTAAGTGCATTCACTGTATGTGAAATTTGTGATATTTGTAAGGAAAATAAAATTAGAAAAATCATCTTACCTCTGAGGAATGAGGCTTGAACAGTCAATCCAAACAAAGAAAAGTAAGCACTGGGTGGGGAGTATATCTCGTCACATGCACATGCAAGGTAATACTCCTTTTCTTGACATAAAGGCACATAAGCCAGAATAAATTTTCCTACAGGTATATAATCAATAATCAAAGAATGTCATTCATAAGCACGAGAAAAATTAACATCGCAACATATCAATGGGTAAGAAGAGGTACACTAGTATATCATCAATCACAATATTTACTTTAAATACAAACTTCAGTTACATAATAGACTAAGAAAATCATAGAGAAGAAAAGATACATTAATTTATTATTACTTCACTGATCCTACAAGAGAGGATACATTGAATTCAGCAAGAGTAACCTGATGCTTAAGGCTATCACATCAAAGATGGAAATCTAATTAACAATTCTCTTGACTTGATTATTCCGTGGAAGGGTTCAAGAGAACTAATTTGAAAAACACTAAAACTTCATGGTACATGCATTGGTAGTAAAGGTTTAAAATGTCCAAGAAACAACTGTAGTTTGGCATTTTGAATGGGTGTAGCCATAGAAGCCATATGCAATTATATTTATATACGTAACTAATAACTAGGTATGTGAATTTACTGAATTATCTTCTAAATATTCACTGGTTCATTTGACTCTAACATTAGTTTCTATAAACAGCATACAGCATGAAAAACTGTTTGGTCATTCTACGTTTCCACATTCCTCTTTATTCCATATGAAAGATGCAGCACAAGTCCAGAGCCTTTACCTGATTTTTTGAAATCCAATATATGCCTTCGAATTTCTTCTACTTTACCCCACCCGCAATTTAAACTATCAATATGAAGGTAGATCCCAGAAATACGAGGATCATATGCTGCTTTCAAAAAGTTCTCACAAATTTGAGGCAAAGAAAGTCCAGGAGAGAACCTACTCTTCACTTGATCAGATATCTGAACATGTGAAACAATAAAACGTTTATGTGATTATTTTTTGCATAACTACGCATTACTTCATTTTATATTTTATTCATATAAATTTTAAAAAAGATAATAAATAATATTTTCCTCCCTCTACTTTATTTAATATTGTTTTCCCAACAAAAGTATATTTTTATCACAATAATTTATGTTGTAAAGGTTCATATCAAAGAAACATAGGTTAGCCGGGTGAAAAACTTTACTCTGATTGGAAAACACCGAAAGTGTAGAAATTGCATCTAACTTTTATCCTTTATAAAAATATACGAAAAGTAGCTTCTATAATTCAAAATTACTGGGGCGTCCCTAATTAAGCCCTAAAATTTAGGAAAATAATCAATGGACACTTAACACTGGATGACACATATAAGAATAATAGACGATATCTTGTGATAGAAAGAGAGAGAAATAATACGTGATGATGATGTGTTTGATATATAGGAGACAGTAAACATGTTATCCATATAGCAACTTATATAGGTTTGTACAACAAATCTTTTTGCATCTTTCTGAATCCCCTAATTTAATATATCTCACAAGATTCTCACTATCCTTCTCTTGGTTATAAATTGTTTGTACAACTTGTTATGCAAATAACATTCCTCGTCTCTATAAATCATCGCTCTTAAGTTTACTACAACTCAAAATGATTGCACTGATGTTAATTCCCAACTTTTCAAGTTGCAATATATTTATTTTTCAATAAAAATTAATTATACTACTAACACTAGGAACAGAATCACTAACCTATTATTTTAAACAGCCTCTTTAAATAATAAAATTTATTGAAAATCACCAAATTTTGTAGGTTACATACTTTGATTAACAAACCTTTCTCTCTTAACATTGTAGTTTTCGTGAATTATAATCAAAATTGCATCAGAAAGAATGTTCTAGAATGCCTTGCTAGCCCTCATGATTTATGATAATAGGCTAACTGATTGATTTAGTCTTTAAATGTACTAAGCTCTATCAATTCAGTCCTGAAAAAAAAAAATTATTTTAGTGCCTCAATGTGTAAAATGCCTTTCAATTATTGCCACAGGAGTATATTGCTATCTGTGATCAGACCTTGAGATCACTAGTAAAGTCTACCATGACTTCCACATCATCTCGCTCCTTTGTATTCCTCATAGTGACAATACTTGTGACTATTTGTCTAACCAATTTAAGCAATTCATGACATCCAATGATATCCTTCATCAAACTTCGTGTCTTCATGCTCTTCAACGCAATTGAACATAAAAACAGATATCTTATTGAAACTACTCATATACTTCTTTACAGTCATCTTCTCCCCCTTTTTGGGTGGGGGGGCGGGGTGCTTATACCATGTTATCTCATTAATCAGATGCCATCAGTTGCTCTTAATGATCAAGTACCATGTGTTTTTTGTACCACATGTTTTGTACATAACCTCAAACCTGGTCAAGACAAAATTTCTCTTCAGTCATTCAAATGTGTCTTCATGGAATATCACTGCTCTTAAAAAAGGTATCAATGTTCCTCTCATGATCTTCCTAAGAATTGTGTCTATTGGCGTCTCTTTCTTTGAGTTTGTTCCATATTATACAATTGTTCATTCTAATAATGACATATGTAGTCACTTTCCCACCAACATCAATTTTCCTTCATCAACACCAAATGACCCTTCCATAACTGAAGATATTTTTCTTACATCACTTAGATATTTCAATGTCATTCGCAACCTATTGATATTTTAGTACAAGATGCATCTTTGACATCAGTTGCTCTTAATGATCAAGTACCATGTGTTTTTTGTACCACATGTTTTGTACATAACCTCAAACCTGGTCAAGACAAAATTTCTCTTCAGTCATTCAAATGTGTCTTCATGGAATATCACTGCTCTTAAAAAAGGTATCAATGTTCCTCTCATGATCTTCCTAAGAATTGTGTCTATTGGCGTCTCTTTCTTTGAGTTTGTTCCATATTATACAATTGTTCATTCTAATAATGACATATGTAGTCACTTTCCCACCAACATCAATCTTCCTTCATCAACACCAAATGACCCTTCCATAACTGAAGATATTTTTCTTACATCACTTAGATATTTCAATGTCATTCACAACCTATTGATATTTTAGTACAAGATGCATCTTTGACAGAAAATGATATAGTGGAGGTCATGACTAAAACCTTCCTCAACAGCATCTCTCAATCCGGATCTAGTCTCATCTAAAAATGATTGGCCTATTGCTATTCTAAAAGGTACAAGTTCTCGCCATAACCCTTCTCCCAACTATATAAACCATAGTTATCATAGGATTGCCCCCAATACAATATGCTTTTTTGTTCCTCATTATCTTCTATTTCTATTCCTAAGTCTCAAGATGATTGATGAGATATGTGCCCTTCAAAGTATTGGTACTTAAGAGTTGATTCCTTTACCAACTGGAAAATCAATTGTTGGGCGTCGCTGTATACTGTTAAAACAGGACCTGATAGTAAACCTTCATTGGTTGCCGAAGGATACACAAAAATTTATTGTGAAGATTCTATTGACACTTTCTCTTCTGTTGCAAAAATCACATTCTGACACTGACTGGTTAGGATCACCAAGCGATAGACACTCCACTTTAGGTATTGTGTTCTTGTAAGAGGTAATTTAATATCATGGAAAAGTAAGAAATAATATGTTTGGCAAGATCAAGTGTAGAAGCAAAATACAAAGCAATTACATTAGTTACTTGTGAGCTCATATGGCTAAAACGACTTCTCAAACAACTTAAATTTGAAAAGAGTTCCCAAATGCACCTCATATGTGAGGACCAAGTAACACCATACGTTGTTTCTAATCCTATCTTTCATGAGAGAACCAAACATATTAAGGTGAATTGTCATTTCATATGAGAAAAACTGGTGTTTGAAGATATCACCACTAGATTTGTCAACTCTAATGAACAATTGACTAACATATTCACCGGAATGATAATCAATTATATTTGCAACAAACTGGACACATACAACCTATTTGCTCATGCTACGACCTATTTGCTCATGCTTTGAGAGGAAGTGTTATAATTATAAAAATAAGGAACTGATCCTATATAATCAGGAATATTGTTATTAATCAAAACTATCCAGATTATATATATAAATAAATTCCTATTCATTTTCCCAAATACAAATTAAGCACTTCTGATTTCTAATATACATAGTTTCAGCGTATTCTCCAAATTTTAACATTAAACTATAGCATTGGGATCAAGTTGAGTTTTTTAACACATTCAAATACTAACTCAGGTTTCTCCATCTTTCCAGGAATAAATTAACAGCACAAGTACCAAACTGGTCATTTATCTATGTTTAATTTCTTCCTACGAGAAGGAGGGTGAGAACAGAGACGGTAACCTGGCCACGAAGCTTCATTGTGAGAACGCTTCCCTTGCGCACACGCTCCCATGGGAACGCAACCAGCATCTTAAGCTTAACGAGGAAGCTTCTCCATCCGGTAACCGGTTTGAAATCGAACTCGCCACTTGGATATTCCTGGTCCGCAATCCCAACACTCTGATCTTCAACGCCCTCTTCCTTTGCCACATCTTTCAATTCTTCGTTGGTTGTGGCGTCGGAAGAGGAATCGAAAACGCGAAGGGAAGGTTGTCTTGTGCGCGCGCGGGAGCGAAAGGGAGAGAGAGGGTGGTGAGGAGGTGAGAGGAGAGAAAGGGAGAATCGGCATTGGAATTGAAGAGGAGAAGCGGAAGAAAAAGTGTGAAAGCGGTTTGGGGAGGTGGTGAGGGGAAGAGAGGGTAGAAGAAGGAGGTTCGACATTGGTGCAGTGATGGTGTGAAGTGAGTGAAGATGATGATGAATGAGAGTGGGAGGGGAAATGAAGGAACTCAAAGGAAGCACATTCTTCCACGTAGTTATGCCTCCCACCTCTTCCCTTCTCTATCTCATCCGATATGCTTTCTAATAAATAAATGTGGTTATGTATTAGTGCATCTGGAAAGAAACTGCCATTGGATCAATGTAAAAGAATGTGCAATAAATAAACTAGTTCTGATTTTTATTTATGTAATGAGTTGATATATAAATTCTTTATATGTTTTTAACAAAAAAACATTTTAAAATTTATAATTATGATTTTTAAAAAGTTTATAAAAGTTTGTGAGTGAATTCACTATGAGACATATTAAACAAAAGTTATTAAACAAAAGTTTTAATAGGTAAAAAAGTTAGATTAATAAATATTTTGTGATGTTAAAAATAATATAAAATGATATATAAATGATTTAAATTTTTTTTTATTCTATAGAATGAGATGAAATTATAAAAAAATAAATATCATTTTAGACTTTTGTTTGTGATCTTCTTCTAAACTTTAATCTGTCTTGACCTTTCAGTACTGAATGTTGAACTAGAATTAAAACTGGAAGATTTCACTGAAGTTTATTTAGGAATATTTTCGCTTAAGATCAAGTTGCGCATGTTATCAAATCTCAATTTGTTATTACTTGCATAATAAAATTAATGTTTTCACCTTATCATTAAAAGTTATCCGGACCGATGTCAACTGCGCAATAATTGTATTAAATTCATTAATATGATTAGTAACCAATTATTAAAAATTATCTTGATGTCAATTGCACAATAATTGTATTACCTTCATCCATTTTTATGTTGACTAGCCTGTGAATCAAGTATACTTTATTCGTTATAGATGGTTATAGATGACTTCTGATCCATATTTGACAACACTATCAAATCTATTGTTGTTAAGGGTAGATACAACTTCTTTTGATACAAGTAGTCCTCTATTCTTTATCTTCCACCATCAAATCTATTGTTGTTAAGGGTAGATACAACTTTTTCTGATACAGGTAGTCCTCTATTTTTATTTTCCAGAACTTGAAGTCACTATTAGCCATTGAACTTCAATGCCATTGCTCTCCGTGTTTTCGAAGACAGCTCCCATTACTTCTCTAAATTGAGATTCCTAAGGAAAAACCAAATTTGTTCTTATTTGAAAAATCAGACAAAACTGCAACCACATAGCATACTAAGAAATTGACACTTGATACCAATTGTTAAGAACAAGACAATACAAGGAAAAAAATAAACGATATAAGAATTTTACATAACATACAATGTATGCTTATGTTTACAACTACACTAGGAAGTATTCTTATTTCAGTGTGTATTTCAAGCTTTACAGAAGGTGACTTATATAGCAAAATAGAAAATAACATCTCATAGTACTAGATGATGTGGGATTAAATCAAGCTTCACAATACTAAGAATCCAAACATTCTTGCACTCATCATGCTTGCAAGAAGGGCACATACTTGAATAATAAACTAGTTTATAGGCACCACCATACTTCTCAATCTGGAACTAGTTTCCAATTATTTCATGACCAGGGTTGCCCTTAACACCACCGGTGGACATAAAAAGAGACTAAGCATCCCTTAGAAACCTCAAAATGATCAAGCTTCCACACTGTGGAATGGTGAGGGCAATTGACTTAGGAGGGAACATGATGTTAAGGTCACTAAAGACACGTATAACACTCTTTTTGGGTTAATGGGTATAAATGGTTGGAAGTCCTATATTAGCTAGAGATAAATTCAATTCACAATAATATATATATATATATATATATATATATATATATTTATATATATATATATATATATATATATATATATATGTATATATATTTTTTTATATA
>Ga0214542_1000962_pt1 | contig 56885 bp, 24 predicted proteins | sample CNSS1metaG_FD_160096 | JGI IMG/M metagenome (GOLD analysis project Ga0214542, IMG submission 160096) | Root nodule microbial communities from cowpea collected in UCLA plant growth center, Los Angeles, California, USA - CNSS1 | ecosystem: Host-associated > Plants > Roots > Nodule | place: USA...
ACCTCAATTTTCTATTTTTTTTTTTTGTGCAAATTTATTACACCAAATTAAAAGTTCAACTTTTTATTTTATTTTTTATGACATCAGCTACCTAGTCATGTCAATTATTTATTTTTCTTTTTTTTTTCCTATACTTATCATGGTGTCTATTCCGAAAGAAGTGTTCATGAATTTATTTTCTTGGTTTTGTACGTTGATGCCTTCACCTAATTCCCCACCCAACTGCATCATATTATTTATTACTTAGCTAATTATAAAAGGTTCATAATTCTTAATCCTTTTTAAAAAATTTATTGTTCTTTCAGGTTTTTGAATGCTGGGATATTTGGAAACGGTACAGAGTCAAATTGCACCCTACCCCACACTGCAACCAGAGCAGCCATGCTTGTGAGAGTGAACACTCTTCTCCAAGGTTACTCCGGAATCAGATTTGAAATTTTGGAGGCCATCACCAAGCTGTTGAACAACAACGTTACTCCATGTTTGCCACTCAGGGGAACAATAACAGCATCTGGTGATCTCGTACCTTTGTCGTACATTGCCGGTTTGTTAACTGGCAGACCAAACTCCAAGGCTGTGGGTCCCTCTGGGGAGATTCTGAATGCTAAGGAAGCCTTTGAATTGGCCAACATCGGTTCCGAGTTCTTTGAGTTGCAACCTAAGGAAGGGCTTGCCCTTGTGAATGGTACAGCTGTTGGCTCTGGCTTGGCCTCCATTGTTCTCTTCGAAGCAAACATTCTCGCTGTCTTGTCCGAAGTTATCTCAGCAGTGTTTGCTGAAGTGATGCAAGGAAAGCCCGAGTTCACTGATCATTTGACTCACAAGCTGAAGCACCACCCTGGCCAGATTGAAGCTGCAGCTATCATGGAACACATTTTGGATGGAAGCTCTTACATCAAAGCTGCGAAGAAGATGCACGAGGTTGATCCTTTGCAGAAACCCAAACAAGATCGCTATGCCCTTAGAACTTCACCCCAATGGCTTGGTCCTCAGATTGAAGTGATCAGGTTCTCTACCAAGTCCATTGAGAGGGAGATAAACTCGGTCAACGACAACCCTTTGATTGATGTGTCAAGGAACAAGGCCTTGCATGGTGGTAACTTCCAAGGAACTCCCATTGGAGTCTCCATGGATAACACCCGTTTGGCTCTTGCTTCCATTGGCAAACTCATGTTCGCTCAATTCTCTGAGCTTGTCAATGACTATTACAACAATGGATTGCCTTCGAATCTCACTGCCAGCAGAAACCCCAGCTTGGATTACGGTTTCAAGGGAGCTGAAATTGCCATGGCTTCTTACTGCTCCGAACTCCAGTATTTGGCTAACCCTGTGACCAGCCATGTCCAAAGCGCGGAGCAACACAACCAAGATGTGAACTCTTTGGGGTTGATTTCGTCTAGGAAAACCAACGAGGCTGTTGAGATCCTGAAGCTGATGTCTTCAACTTTCCTCGTTGCGCTTTGCCAGGCCATTGACTTGAGGCATTTGGAGGAGAATTTGAAGAACACTGTGAAGAATGTGGTGAGCCAAGTTGCCAAGAGGACTCTCACCACAGGTGTCAATGGAGAACTTCACCCTTCCAGATTTTGTGAGAAAGACTTGTTGAAAGTTGTTGATAGAGAGTACACGTATGCCTACATTGACGACCCCTGCAGTGGCACGTACCCTTTGATGCAGAAACTGAGGCAAGTGCTTGTGGAGTATGCATTGGCCAATGGAGAGAATGAGAAGAACTTGAACACATCGATCTTCCAAAAGATTGCATCTTTTGAGGAGGAGTTGAAGACCCTCTTGCCTAAGGAAGTGGAAGGTGCAAGACTTGCGTATGAGAATGACCAGTGTGCAATTCCCAACAAGATCAAGGAATGTAGGTCTTACCCGTTGTACAAGTTTGTGAGAGAGGAGTTAGGGACATCGTTGCTGACTGGTGAAAAGGTTATCTCACCCGGTGAAGAGTGTGACAAGGTGTTCACTGCCATGTGCCAAGGGAAAATCATTGATCCTCTTTTGGAATGCCTTGGAGAGTGGAATGGTGCTCCTCTTCCAATTTCTTAGTTAATCATTTTCTGTATCTTGATGAAGAGTGGTTTCTTTCTATATACGTATTTGTGTTGATAAGAATTTGGTTTGTCTGTAAGCCTGTGGCAAATCAATCCACATACAACTTTCAGGCTTCCTTGATGCCAAGGAACTTGTAATTCATATTGTAATAGAATTCCATTTGTTTGCCATAGCTTTGAGTGCAAATATTAATACGTGGCCTTTCATGTGAAGGATGTTTTCTCTTGGATAATTCTTATTGTGATTCAATTTTCGAAAGAGATTTTACATTTATGAAATTATCGTTTTCCTCAACAGATGGAAAATTTCACATACCTTCTTTTCATTACAAAGATAATAAATAATTTGTCGCCAGTGGGTGTTGTAGTTATCAAGTCTACTCTCCTTTTCGTCATACAACACATGGTGTATATAGAGTGGGTATTTATAAACTAAGCGTCGAGAAATGTGACTCTATGTAATCTTTCATCATGTTTAGGTAATTAATTATTAAATATATTTATAGATATATTTATAGAAGTAGTTGGTAGAATATTAAATGTGCTAAAAGTTGTTAAAAGAATCGGCTCAATTTGTAACTATTATTTTAAGATTAGAGTGGTTAGAGTTCTCCATATATACAAGTTTGTGTATTCTTTCCACATAAACAATTTCAATACAAATTTATTTTCTTTTATATTAATTCTTTCAAGTTGGCAACATAGCTTTCAAGATTGATAGTCGTGTTTTTGTATATTTTTTCTAGTGTATTAGTTACGGTTTCTTTTAAGAGTTACATAAAGTACATCCATTTCTTTCAAATATAGAGATTGTCTAAAGTGTACCTAACTTGTGGTTTTGTCATCATTGTTGCACCTCGTTTTTTGTCCACCAGAATTGTCGCTAGACCTTTGTTAGAACTATTGGCGAAGCCATCATTGAAGTCGTTGTCGCTATACTATCATTGGACTTTTGTTGGAACTGTTGTCGGAGCTCCTTCCATTGCCATTGTTAGAATTGTTGCTATTGTTACCACTACCACTACCGAAACTTTTGGTATTATTGTTCTCTTTTAATTAAGAGGAGGTTAAGGAATCCCTATTATTTACTTAAGCATGACAACTCCACTAAGCAATGTTAATCTTCTAACTTCAGAGGTACATGCATTTCGTGTTGAAATTGAATGTCTGAAATCTCTCATGGAGTCTATTAATAAGCCACCTTCTGATACTTTCTCTCTAGCCATGATTGGTAAGAACTCCAGTTCTTCTTTTAATGTTTCTAAAACTTTATGTAAGGACTCTTGGGTTCTAGACTTGAGTGCGATAAGCCATATTACCCTTCATTAATCTCTTTCAACATTGTATGTTTCTCTTTTCGACAACCACATTATTGTTTCCAATGAGACTCGTATCCTAAAAACTAGTGGTTGTAATGTTTCTCTTTTACCCTTCCTCAACCTTAAAGATGTTCTTTATGTTCCAAAACGTTTTAATAATCCTATTTAATGGAGGACGAAGTTCGAAATTGGGGAGAAACGCTTGCTAGGGTTCGTGAAAGGATGCACAAACATAAATGGGTTGGACTAAGGGCACCACAAACACTTACAAACACAAAATAAAGGGGAAAACGAGATACGTAACCACAAACACTTATGAATACATAATTAAACGAGGGAAAACGAAGAACAACAAAATGCGAAGGGGGTGAAACATGGGGTGACGTCGAAACGCGGATCGATTGGAAGGCGGAGCAAACAGAGGAGGTCACACCACTTAGAGATAACGCCAAGATAAGTGAAGGAAAGGTCGCCACTTGAGCGGAAAACTCAAAATAAGACCATTGTCACCACTTGGGTGAAGCACCCAAGATAAGATTGTGAGATTTGACACATTCAAAGGTGTAGAGAAACTCTCAATTCATCAAATCTGTCTTTACAATGAAGGAAACTCTCTCTATTTATAGTCTAAGAGTAAGTTGTCCTAAAAATAGGTCAAACTAAGCATGGCTTAACTCCTAAATACAACCGTTAATTAAAGAAAACACAAAATAACATATGTGAAGTTTTCAAGACGTGTCGCTCTCGTTGGGCACCACCCTTCTGTTGGTCATGCCTTCATCATCCTTCCCTTTTGGAGAGAATTCAACCACAAATTCTAGTGGCCACATTTGATAAACCAGGTTTGGATGAATGCAAGCACCAAGTCAACCAAAAGAGAAAGGACAAAACTTTTTATATCGCATCGTCTGAAATTTCCAATCACAAATTGTGATCCCATTCAGTGCACCAAATGTAGCTACTACTACAATGTGCTAAACCCATTGAATCATAAAACCATATTATGCTGCCAACTCGGAACAAATTTGGGACTGTGTACCACTTCAACCAAAACACTGCCAACTTAAAGTCAATGCACCGTTTGGTTGCTAAAAGATGTTGTGTTGCATATTGCAATTTTAGCAAGGCAGCAACGTTTCAGTTGTTGTGTAATTGGACCCTTAACTCTTGAAACTTAACGCTATATCAAGAGGAGGTTGCCACCGAATGGATCAAATCACCACGCTGCACCAAAAAAGAGCCACCAACTCAATTCAAAATACTGCACTGCTACATCAAAGTTCCAACTGCCACCGAATGGACTTAAATGTTGTTGCCAATTCAGCCCTTTTAACTATGCCACCACCGTTTAAAAAAAGTATGTTGTTGCCAAACGCTTGCTTTAGTTACCCAATAGCTGCTACATCGACTTGGTTCTGTCATGCTTCCAATTCCCATGAATGTGACAAGAAAGGTTTGTTATGAAGGCACCATGATTCAAGCTGCAACCACTCGAACTCCAAGCTATTAGAACCCAAAATTGGTTGTTGTTGAGTGATGAAGTCAACAGAAGAAAATTGTTGCACTAAAAGGCTTCCAAAATCAACCAGAAGGGTTGCCACCGCTTGAGACAAAAGAGAAATAAACATTCCTATTATGCATGTTGCCAAACTAATTCAACCAAACATAATGAACATCTCTAATTACATAAGTTGCACCGCTTGAAAATGTTTCTTAGTGAGTTAAGGAATTGACTTGCACAAAACATTCAATGACACCATAATTTGTTTACTTCTCATCATCGAACCACAACCACTGAAGAAATTTGTTGCACTAGATGTACCGTTCTCAAATTGTGCCAATATAGTACTACCGAAAGAAATTTAATCTGATATTTGCTGTTACAACGTGCCAAAACTGTTGTCTAAGAATCACCACCCTGACGTAACCAAAATTGGTTATTATCCCAACCACTTGATGAATCAATAATAACTCCTAGCTCCACTTGGCAATTGAATGTTTCATTAGGATTGAGTGGATGAACGTGGCAACAATTCGGTGCCAATTGTCCACCACGTTGCACACCAATACCTTTGCTTTCACTGTTTAAAGCATATTCTACACTTAATTCACAACGCACTTGCTTTTTTTAATGGTTGGCACCAAATGGGATCTGAACAGGTTGTTACCAAACAATGATTCACGTAGTAGTTGCATCCAAAATCTCCAATTAAGACACTAGAGGAATCACCATCAACTTCTTCTAGATTGTACCAAAAGAGTGATTCCAAAAGCTAGTGTTTTCACTATCATTCACTAGCCCAAATATAGGTTGTTGTTACTTGAAAATTATAACCAATCTAAACGAGACCAAAATTTGGACACAAAAACTACAATTTACACCGCTTAGGCAAGGGAGGCAACTGTCCAAGCAACCACTAATTCACGTTCCAGTTGCACTAGAAAAGTGTGTCAGATTTTGCTTGCACTACACCTCTCCAAGGTTCGTATGTTGCACCGAAGGAAGCTGCTACACAAACGGGTCCATCTGATGTGACAAGGTACCACTCCAACATGTTTCCAAAAACACACTACACCACAATTTCACTTCCAAATCTGCCATGTGATAATTGGCTCAAACGTGGAGTAATTTCACTTGCAGCCCCAACTCAAGATAGGGTCATTATGTCTCCAACTGAAGCCAACCCACATTCAATTTTTTTTTTTTGCACCAGTACATTAAGACTACATCAAAAAACTAAGAAAAAAAGGGATATCTAACGTTGCAACACAGAAAACCAGGTTAGGAAAAACACAATTTATTTCACACTCCCTATAGGTGTTTCTCTCTGCCAGATTAAGAGTATGGAGGGATCACTCAAATCCTTTCTCTAAAAAACCAGAATACATATCACTTTTAACCAATTCTTAGAGCTAACTTCTCGAATGAAGGATGACCAACTCCACTCCAATCTTTTGAGCACACAAAACTAGAGAAAGATGTGGGAAAACAAGTAAATAAAAAAAGTTGGTGTGCAACAAAAATTTAACATAGATTATATACAATTGTCAAGACTAGATTTCATTCACATTATTCTCATACATTCACAAACATCTCAATTCCAATTTCATGCCAAAATCAACTCACAAAAATACTCAAATCCTATTCCTAGCAACTTTGAGTCTATGATAACTCATCAAGTTTCAATTCCTTGAATCCTCAACAAGTCAAATCATGCATTAAGTTCAAGAGTCTTAAGATTACTAATGAATCATGTTCTATCCCTAGATACAAGCTCCATTAGGCATTCAATTTCAATTATAGGTTCAAAAGACATTTTCCAACACCTCAAGATCCATAAATCATGCATGGGTGGCCAAACCAAAGCAAGCATTAAGCATGGAAATTAAATGCTAACATAGAAATGGAAAAGCATATGAATTAACATCATAAAATACACAAGAATTCAGTTCATTGCATCTAATCTCAACAAATAGGTTTAGCTGTCCATGGTGGAGAACCTAAGTTTTACAAATTAGAGAGATAGGGAAGAGATGGAAACAAAAAAGAAGATGCAACACCTCTCCCAAGACTCTTAGCAGCTGCTCCATGCTCCAATTGTGCCTCCCCTTCACATCAACACCTCCAATTCGTGACTCATCTTCCTCTCCAACCCTAAAAGGGTGAAAAACCACCATGAATGGAGGAGAAGACCCAAGGAGAAGTGGGAGAGCTTCCCAACACTCCTAGCAACCTCTAAGAGGCTCTCCAAGCACCCAAAAGTGTTTTTCTATTGTGCAAAATGAGGAATTTTCCAAACCCTCTTGAGAAACAAGATTAAAAATCCATTTTTTTGACATGTTAGTGAGCCACCGCTCAACCTTGTCTCAACAACACTTAGCGCCAAATTTTGCGAACTGAATGACGCTCAGCCTCAATTTCCACCACTCAGCCTTGTAGCGCTCAACCCCAGTTCGCCACCGCTCAGCCTTAGGCAGTTTGACATCATTATGTATTTGAAGCACTGGGCATGATTACAGTGGCGCTCGACGTGGGTATTTGCTTCAAAATCAATATTTTCTTGTTCAGTCATGCTCCCTTGAGTTCTTGCTTGTTTTCTTTCACCACAAATGCTTCCTATTAGCTTATTTAACATACTTAAAAAAGAGATTAGAGGCAAAACAAGCATAAAATAACTAAAACACAAAACAATACAAAACACACTAAACTTGAGGCTATAACAAGATAAAAGCTAGGCAATAGTTGATTTATTCATGACAATAAACACACAAAAAGAGATAAAAATGGACATTATCAAGCACCTATTGAGTCACTAATTAAAGTATATCCTAATTAGAGTCACTAATGAGAGCACATGTTGCAGAACCACTACCTTGGGGGCTTTAGGTGCCATGGGCTTTGAAAAAAGCCCTTGGTGTGTGGACCACGAAAATAGGGCCTAGCTCTAGAGGGGTCAGGGCTAGTCCAAGAGTTGAAAATTAAAATGACAACTTTAATAAATTGGTTCAATCTCAAACATCAAATCTATTGAAATTTCAATCTCTCTATTGAGTAACAAACCAAGTATATCATTGGAAAATACTTTAGGAAAGTTTTGAACAATTATATTTTTTTCAAATCAACTACCTCTTTTAGTTCCATATAAGATGTAATAAATATTCTTGAATTTCATTATCTAAATGCTCATTTACTCAATTTGTAAATGAATTCAAAATATTTTTAAAATTAAAAAATATTATCAATTTTTCTAGTCCAATTCAAAATAACTTGATTGAAAGATAATCCGTTCATACTTAAGATTGCATTTAATTGTGACAAAGGAAGATAAATTAAATTTACAAGAAAAAATTTTATTTTCAATGAACATAAAATAATATAGACAAAATTTACAAATTTATTGATGGAATTTGAAATAACCAAAACAATATTTAGAAAGAAGATTGACAATTTAAGGTGTTATACATATAATTAAAAATAACTTAATGAGTTACGTGTGAGTCACATTTAAAGTTTTACTTTAGTGAAATGTTTATTAATGACAATGTTATTTATTTCTAAATATCAATTATGTATATTTAAAATAAAATTTTCAATTACGGTATTTATTTCACTCCTATTTTTTAAGTTTTATTATCTGTTTATTTTTCAATTATTTGATAAACAATTTAATTGTAATTGATAATAATGTTTAAATGTACATCACTTCAAATTTTTAACTATTTTATACTTTCTAATGAATTTTTTAAATTTTATAACTATTTTTCCATTATTATATGTTTGACTAAGTTTTTAACAATCTATAACAATATAGAGAGATTTCCTATTTTGTGTTTATTTTTCGTTTCAATTTTACCCTTAATTATTATTTTAAAAATTAATTATTGTATAATTAGTTTATCTTTAACTTTTTTTAAAATTTCTTTTATTTTGACTGTTTTCTAGGAAAACTCTTTTTATTTTAAACACACAAGCGCTATCGCGTATGTTTTTTTGCTAGTAATCTATAAAGAGGATTTTCTCTTTTGTGTCCACATCTCATAATACCAATTCTATTCTTTACAATATAATTATTTATTAAATTTTTAAAATTAACGGTTATTTTTGCCTATTTTCTATAAAACTCTATCTTTTTTTTTCTTTTTTTTATTCATCAACAATTAATTTATCTATTCATTTCACTTTATTTTTAACATTTCACTTCATTTTTAATAAATATAAATTTATTTTATATATTAACTTAATAATATTACATTGTTATCATTTACTAATATACCATCATTCATGTATAAAAAATAGTATACACGATAACACATGCATGTACGCCAATTTATATTAAAGATTGTACTATTCCAATCATTATTAGTAATAACAAATTATATTCGAAATTATATTACACGACACAAATTGAAATTGATATCTTGTAAATACTTTTGTTTTGTTATTTAATTTTTTTTAATATTCACATTGTTTAGAGACCCAAAAACAAAATCATATACCAATTTTTATATTTATTTTAATTTTTATTAAATTATTGACCAGAATTCTTCTTTTTATTTACTCCTTATAAAGAAAAAGTGAAAACGATATCAGAATTGGGCTCGTCTACTTGGATAAATAAAATAGGAAGAAATTTCTTTTTTTTAAAGGAAATTACTTCAGAAAAAAAAAATATGTATGAGTTATGGAGCTTTGAAAATCCAAGATCTAGAGAGAAAGAAAAACAATTAGCTTCGAAAACTTCACAACTGGTTTTTATCTTTCAACTTTTAACTAACTTTTTAACACCATATATATTTCATTGCTGTCAAACATAACCTTGTTTGTATTGAATTTTTCAACTACACATTTGTTTTTCTCAATTTTACCCTTCAATACTTTTCCACTGCTGATACCCTCACAATCCCGTCTATTTTCTATTCGCCCTGTCTCACTAATACACTACTTTCGTTTCTTTTGGTTGCAATAACAATTTGGTTTGCGTTTTTGCTGTGCGCGTGAGAAAGTGCTCGTGGTCAAGCATGACTTTTCAGCTCCTGCGACGAACCTTCGGAGGGCGCTTCCTGTCAAACCCTAGGGCCTTCTCCTCCGCCGCTTCCTCCACGATCCGCGCCACTCTCTTCCCCGGCGACGGCATCGGCCCCGAGATCGCTGATTCCGTCAAACAGGTTCCCCTCTCACAAATTCTTCCGCCTTTGTAGATACGCGGAATCGCTTTCAATTCCGATGCCTTTGTTTTTCTATTGTCTCTGTGTTTCTGATTTGTACTCGCTCGCGCTGTTTCTGCGTGAAATTATGTGTACAATAGCTAATCACGCACCTAGAAAATGATAATCTAGAATTTCCTGAGCGAACTTTACTTCAATAATATTATGTATAAAATCTAAATAATTGTTCTAGGGAATTCGTTTTCTCTTTAAATAAATTTTAATGTTATTTTTTTGCAAACACAAAGGAAACCTGTCGTTTAAACGTTTGTGAAATGTTTTCTCATTATTGTTGTTGACGTGCAAGAGGAAAGAATTTTGAAATTAAAAATAACTTTTTCGTTTAGAAAATATATTAAAATTCAGGCCTGTGGTTCATTGCATTATTCCTGCGATTGTATAATTATATATGGTGTCATGTTTTTAGCATGCAATGCGTACACTGTCTTGAGCTACAGCGGCAGTTGCCTTCTTTTATGTGTGGTTTCTCAACGTTTAGATTGTGGACAGGGGCAACTAACTAGATAAAGTTACGAGATGTTGCTGTGGCTAATGTTTATGGTGTCAGTATCGCTAGGGCTTGTGTAATGTGTGCGAGGGATGATAGAGATAATATGACTAACTTCTTCATGAATCTAAATGATCCTTTACTGATACGCTCAAGTTTCATCTTTCTGCCGAGTTTTGTTTTATATAATTTTCAGTAATTTAAGCTGGACTTGAAATAGCTCTTGGTTTCTATATATACTATGAAGCTAGACAATGACAGAGACACAGGTATAGATTGCAGGGCATGAACACACAGACGCACACATAGTTTAAGCTTTAAAAAACAAGATTTTTAGTTCTTAAGAGTGTGGCTTTTAAGATTTACAATTTCTTGGTGAAGGTTGTGTGTGTGTGCCAAGACTTGCTATTTTGCAAGCCGTTCTTGGAAGACATCGGGCATCATATGTGTGAAGAAATACTTTCTATACCTTGCTTGATTTCCTAGTATTAAGGTTATATTGGTTGTTTTACTTTTCTCACTTTTCCATGGCTCTGCAATCTGTTCTCCACTCTTATAATTCCCTCCTGGTTGCTATTGAAAGTGATATCTGATTAACATTCTCTATACTTTATTCTTTTTCATCTCGCTTGCAATATTTGCTTCTTGCTGTGTAGATTTGTATAGTTATAGAAATGACTTGCTTGGTTGAATTCATCTAATACACATTCAATTATTATTGCTATTGTAATACTAGATATTTGAAGCAGCTGACGTCCCAATAGAATGGGAAGAGCACTATGTGGGAACTGAAATTGACCCTAGAACGCAAAGCTTTCTCACATGGGAAAGTTTGGAATCTGTTAGGAGAAATCGGGTTGGCTTGAAAGGGCCAATGGCCACCCCTATTGGAAAAGGGCATCGCTCATTAAACCTTACACTCAGAAAAGAGCTCAATTTGTATGCCAATGTTCGGCCTTGTTACAGTCTTCCTGGCTACAAAACTCGATATGATAATGTCAATCTGATTACAATCCGTGAAAATACTGAAGGCGAGTACAGTGGACTTGAACATCAGGTAAATTTCACTACCATTGGTATTAAGTGCTATCATCTGAATTCTGATCATTATAAATTTGTTTAGTATTTTTTGGTTTCAGGTTGTGAGAGGTGTAGTGGAAAGTCTCAAAATCATTACACGCCAAGCAAGTTTAAGGGTAGCTGAGTATGCTTTTCACTATGCCAAGTCTCATGGAAGAGAGAGGGTTTCTGCAATACACAAAGCCAATATTATGCAAAAGACTGATGGTCTTTTCCTCAAGGTCCACCATATACATGCCTATATGAAATGTTTAGTCTCAAATTTTGTTCACGAATTCTATTGATAACACCTTTTCTTTTAAATTATTTCAGTGTTGCCGTGAGGTTGCAGAGAAATATCCTGAGATAACTTATGAGGAAGTTGTCATTGACAATTGCTGCATGATGGTAATATAATGAGTTAGAGTAATGTAAAACTGCATTTAGAAATACTATGTGTTAGAAAATTATTGACACTTTCTTTTCTGACCATCTACAGCTTGTGAAGAATCCTGCACTTTTTGACGTACTAGTGATGCCTAATCTTTATGGTGATATTATCAGTGACCTGTGTGCTGGCTTGGTTGGGGGATTGGGCTTAACACCAAGGTATTTTTATTGATTTATCCAAAGAAATGTGAAACTCACAATTATATCATCTGACAACGTTTAATGTCTTTTTGCAGCTGCAACATTGGTGAGGGAGGTATTGCACTTGCAGAGGCAGTACATGGTTCAGCACCTGATATTGCTGGAAAGGTGAGCTGTGAATGTATTCATTCTACCTTGTAGTATCTGTACTACCTTTTTGTGCCCTGTTGTCATGGAATGTGATGAGTTTGTTTCATACTTGTGATGAATAGTTTTGTTGCGAGGCATTAGACAAACTAATAGGGAAAGCTTTTGGTACCATCCTAATTCAGGTTGAAAATTGACTTAACCCGACAGGCCACCCAAATAAACATTTACGTGATTGCAAAATGTTAGCCTGAGCCTACCACAGGCTTCAGTTTTGGGATCGGTTTGAGTGAAAGTCTGTATAGACATTTTCGTTATTTGAAAGCCAACTACCAGACGGAGAAATTACACTTTTATATTTTTCAAAATGATATAGTCTTTAAATTATTATATTTTGTATGAAGTTGAAATGATGTATTAATTTGCAACAAAATGTGCATGTCATATCTAATATATAATAATGAAATGAGTCATCTTGGTTGTCCACTTGGGCTTTTTAAAATTTCCAAGTCTTTAGCAAAATGCTTGCATACTTTTTTAGAAGCTTAGTCTTGTTTGATAAATAATTTAAGTGAAAGTTAGCCAAAAATAGGTGGGGGGCACTGGGCTATAATGTGGGCTCCTTAGAAGCTTTCTGGCTTCTTCTCATCTCTTAATCTAGTCACAGTCGTTAATGGATTAATATATGTAATCTTTTTACACAATTATTGTCTCTACTCTCAATTAGTAGTTTTTCTTTTGCATTTATGGTCAAACATCTATGAACAGCTTTAGTTATTTATAATATGGGGATGCTGGAACCTAACTCGTAAGATTACTGCTTTTAGCAAAAGTGTTGAGAATATAAAAGTGTTCCTAAAATATGAAACTGATTAGAAATTAAAGATGAAACAGAACCTTAGAGGTATTAGTTATCACTTTTTAGACTTATGGTATTGGACATTCTTGCCCGACTGTTATTCAATTTTGGTGGTGTGTTTTGCTTCATGATATTTAAGGATTTTCTCATTAGTAGGTCATATGTAACATTATTTTCTCTAGTGTCGATACTTACTACTGTATCAAAATTAGTCCTTTAAAAAGAAGCAAGCTACCAATTTGAGTTTCCCCTTATGAAAATTCTGTTCACAATATTAATGTTCTCTCTTCCTTTTGAAAATGATCTCTTATATTAAACCTATATTTGTTTAGGATTTGGCACAACCATCAGGTTTCCCCCCTTCTTAGAATCTATTTTGGTAAACTTCTTAAGCATTTCTAGAAAAATACAATTAGATAAAAAATGAAATAAGTTTCTTAATAAGGTAAAATAGTTAATGTACAAGTTAAAAAAAATGATTTTGGAGAAAAGCTAAAGAAGAGAAACTTATTTATTTTTTTCGTATTTTATTTTCCTAGTAATGCTTATAAAGCAGTTTGTCTAATCAAATCCTTAGTGGTTGCTAGTTCTTTCGAAACAACATCCTATCTCTCGAGGAGTAAGGTTGCATGTATCTAACTAGGTCAACACTTTTTATGAGATATACATTGTTGCTTACTATTTTCCTCCGTATATGTAGAATTTGGCAAACCCGACTGCTTTACTGCTGAGTGGTGTTTCAATGTTGCGCCATTTGAACCTCAATGACAAAGCGGAACAGATTCAAAACGCCATCCTCAAAACAATTGCAGAAGGGAAGTACCGAACTGCTGATCTTGGTGGCAGTTCAAAGACAACTGAATTTACAAAAGCAATCATTGATCATCTTTAAATTTTGATTCGGAGTCAGCAAGAAATTCTTGCTTATGATTTTGGTTTTCAGTCAACTTTCTTTTTATTTACCCTTATTTATCCGAAAAAATGGGATTACCTGATCTTAAAGGAAGACTCAACTAAGTGTGTGACATTTTACAAACAGACAAGGAATGGGCAAGCATTGAAATATTGGCTTCCCACTGCAGTCTAATGGCATTGAGAGGAACCCCTTCACAATGCACATTGATTGATGACCCTTGTTAATCCTTTTTAGTATTCTTTGTCAATAATATAGCACTAAATAAAATCACCAGATGATGTTTCATTTGTTCATCCCTACAATCTTTCTTTGTGCTGGATATTGTTTGCTTTAATTTATTTTTCTTAATTTTTATTCAAAATCGTGACTTTGTTTTTGCCCCCATCCTCTTAGAAGACACATAATTATTGGGAAATTCCAATTAGATGTTGTCATGGTTCATGAATATGCCTGAACTAACAATTTCTGTTTCTGCAACATAATTTTCCCGAATAGGATTATTACACTTGATTAATGAATATGGTTGATAATATTTGAATGTGACGACCGAGTTGTTATCTAATATTTATAAATAACTCGTGAACTTTATCAACTCAAGCTTCAATTATGGTTATAAAAGTGTCCAAATTATGTGTTTGTAACTTATTTATTTTTATTTATAAGCGTCAAACTTCAACAGATTTATTATGCTTTTAGTTTTTACATTCTTTTATTTTGAATTTTATATATTTTTTTGTTTTTATTTTTATTTTTACTTATTGATTGACATCTTATAAATGCAATAATTTTTGTTAAGGTTAAAGTATTTTTATCTTTAAAAAGGATTAAGTTAATTATTTTCTTAAAGTTGAGATAGCACGTACTAAAATTGTGTTAGAGACACCAGCAAACCTTATTTGTTGAATACAAATAGTTAGATGTTGTCGTGGTTGGGATTTTTACTCAGTCTACAAATACTATTTGGATTTAAAATGCTTTGGTTCATGAACATACTTAACTGTTTTATTTTTTTGTTGTTGTTGAAGACAAATAGTTAATGGTCTTATCCAATGCTAGACATCAAACATAGATTTCAACCCAGGATGAAAATAAAATAAAACATTGACCATGTATTTAGATAAAGGATTTCATAATTTTTAAGATATTTAAATATATTGAATTTGAATTGATGTTGTTTTAAATTGTTTCACTTTCTTAAGCCCGTTTTTTGAGTGGATGATAGATTTAGAGGAGTGGAAATGAGCTGATTTGAGGGAGAAGAAAGGTAAATAAATGTGAGAATTTTTAGATGAAGGGAGAAATGGTAAGAAATGAAGAGAAATGAAAAAAAAATTATGAAAGATGTTGAATGATTTGATTTATGAATGTATTATTATTATTAATATTAATATTAATATTAATATTATTTATATTTAATAATATTATTAGTATTTTTATTATTAAAATATAAATTTATTTATTATTATTAAATGCAATGCTTAATATTATTAATGATACTATTATTACTATATCATGTACATCAAACTATAAAAACTATAACACTTTCATGTCACAGGACTTTTCCGCTTTTCTTTGCAAATGAGGAAGGAAAGCCAGCAAAAAATAATAACGTCTCACTTTTATTTGAATAAGATAATTTAAATTTAGTGAATTTTAATTTTTTTTTTCATAAAATATTTCAATTACAATCAAATTCAAAAAATATTAATATTGATCGTCTTTTGTAATCAATTTTGATTGATGTTTTTTTTTTCAAAGTTGTTGTAGATTTTTTTATTAAATGTTTGTAAAAATAATTTCTCAATTTATATTAAATAAGATTATTTTCATGTTATGAAATGTTAGATCAGGTCAAACTCAAGTAAAATAGAATTGAGTCAAGCTCATTCAAGGTTAAGTCGAGTCTTCACCGATCAAAATCAAGTCATGTTCACACAGGTTAAGTTAAGTTGGTTTAAGTTCAACTAGAGCCAAGTAAATCTTGGTCCCAATCGAGTCGAGTTGGTTGAACCTAGGTCAAGTCATAAGTTGGTCTAAGCCTAGGTTGAGCTGAGTCAATTTGATCCAAGATCAAGTAGAGTCGATTTGGACCCAATTTGAGTTAAGTCAGGCCAAGTACACATTCAATCGAGATGAGGTGGATCACCATTTATCTAAGTCCAGGTTGACCCATGTTTAGTTGAGTTTGAATTTTCAACAGGTTAACAAGTTAACTGCAGTAGTCTTAAACTGTAACTTATTCAATCAGTTGATTTATTTTTTAATTGATTGATTTCACTTATTAAATTAAGTGACATCAACCGATTGATTTTAAAATCAACCTATTGAATTTCGTAACAGTTTGACTATAAGTGATGTGATTTTCGAAAGAGAGGTAACAAGACCATTTTTTAGCGCGAAACCATTCTAGAAACCTTGAAATTCTCTCTCTTTCGTGATCATTCAGTTTGCAGCTGGTGAAGATTGATATTGGGTCAATTCTTGGAGCATTTTTTTTTGTGTGGTTGAAGCTTGGAAAAGGTGTTTGTGGTGGGCAGGGTTGTGCTACCACTGAGGTGTGATCTTTCTCAAGCTTTGTGTGTGTGCCTATTGATTTTCCAGGTCTGCAAGAGTTGTGATTCTTGTGTGATTCAAGAGTCTTTTGTGTGTGTTTTTGCTTATTTAGAAAGTGTAAGAGTGTAAACTTTATAAATCTTTTGAAATAGTACAAAGTTAAGCTCGGGTTGCCTTGAAAAACTAGATGTAGCTCAGGTTTGAGTAAACCAGTATAAAAATCTTGTGCATTAATCTTTTCTCTAACCCTTCTCTCTTGCATTATCATTCAAAGTTTAAAGAATTTGGATTTAAACCATCCTTTTGATATTCTTGAGTGTTGTGGTGGCATCTGCAACATTGAGCATGTATAACTCATTAAAACCTGTCTTGATTGATCTTTTACATTGTTCTTGCTTTAAATCACAAATCTACATTTTTGTAATTTTCCCAGTATTTCAATCGACTGTTTTGATTTAATCGATTTATTATACCAGTACAACATTTGTTTAGTAAAATCAATCGACTAACTATGTTTTTGATCGGTTGAAAGTGTACCGTCTAAAGGTGTTTGCATCCAAACTTGGTGATCAAATTGATTCAAATTAAAACAATTTTAAACCTTCAAAAGACATTCTATTTTTAACTAGCCAATTCAACCCCCCTTCTTGGGATTTCAACAATTTCAAAACTTACAAAACCTTCATCATGTTAGGTTAAGTCGAGTTGGCATAGGCCCAAGTCAAGCTTATTCAACTTAGATCTAGGTCAAGACAAGTTGGGGTGGGTCAACATTAATCAAAGTTAGGGTCGATCCACGTTCAGCCGAGTTGGGCTAAGCTCAAGTGAGTCCTAGTTTGATCAAGACTAGATAAAATCGAGCCTAGGTCAAGCTAAGTCGACCTTGTCCTAGGTCGAGTTGAGTATGCCCCAACTCAAGTTGAGCTAAGTTAACTAGGTTCAGGTCAAGCTAAGGTTGCTCAACCTCGATTAAATTGAATTAGCCTAAGCTGGTAAAGCCAAGTCAACCCAGGCTTAGTTTGGGTAGAGTCAATCTAAGTCCAAGCCAAACCAAGTCAGCCTGGGATCACATTTGGTTTGGTTGAGCTAGGCGCATGTTGAGTCAAGTTCGTTTGGGTCCAACTTGGATCAGAATCAAGTTAGGTCATGCTTAGATGGGCTAGAGAGAAGTTGAATCAGGTTTGGCCAAATTGAGTTTGTTGGCACAATTGACCTTAGTGCATGAATTTGATGAAGATAGCGCATGTGATCATGTGTTTTGATGAAAACTTAATAGATATTTGAAGTGACTCATTGTTGATCAAGCTTGGGGGTTATTGAATATGAAATTGACATGAAGATAAAAAAGCTTGAAGATTAGACTCAATTCATAGACTGTATGATGTAGTGTAGATCTCTTTGTCTTTTGTCTGTCCTTTTCAATATGTTAAAAAGGGTTTTAACAAGTTAAAAGGCTTGTTGCATATAGTTCTGGTATGAATGTATTCAATAAGTTGAATTGTTATGCAATCGGTTGATTTCACTTAAGTCAAGTGAAATCAACTGATTGTACGGACAAATCAACCAATTGAATTCACTTATGTGCAGACAATATTAATTGGTTTTTCAGATAATGAAGTAACTTTTATGGTTTTTGAGCGTGAAAATAGTGAAACCAATTTTGAAAACTCTCTTTCTGAATTTTACACAATGTGCAACTCGTGATTGAAGATCTTTGAGGTTGAACCAAGTGGAATGAATCAAGCTGAGGAAGACTCCTCTAAACCTGAGCCTATGGTCATTGAGCTTTACAATGCTATAGAGGAAATTGGCCATACCTACTCTCACTTTGAAAGAATGTTTCCCTTCCTTGCATTGTAGAATGTGTGATGCTCATTTTGGGACACATTTAGTTCATGGATTACACAATGTGCAGCTCATGATTTAAGATCTTTAAGGTTGGGCCAAGTGGAGTGAATCTAGCTGAAAATATACCTTTGAATTTGAGCTTATGGCCTATGAAAAGATACCTTCGGCTTGGTCTGACGCGTCTCGACCTGCGCATCTCGAGCTTCAGTCTGGGCTAGTCCATCCATTCCTACAGCCTAACCCAACTAAAAACTTAGAATGAAAATTTGGATTGGATATTTTGGATTTTCCATATTTGAAATCTAGATTCAAAGAATGGATATCCAATCCAAAAAATATATAACATGTAGATTAGATTGAAATGTAGATTGAATAAAATGGATTGAATTTTTTATAAAATTGAATCTTAAATGGATTGGATTAGAGTAAAAGTAGATCTGATCAAGAAAGTTGGATCTTTTGCCCACCCCTAACATTGATAGGATACTAATGAGTATGGATAATACTTGAATTTTTAAATTGGGTATGGGGACAAAGTGGTTGTTTACATGTCTGCCATGTTCATATCCCCAAACATGTTCAAATATTTGTATTTGCTTTCATGTTCCCATTTTAAATTATGAAAACACGTTTAATTTATTAGGCAATTGATGATTCATTATTTTCCCATATTTCATTGCCTTTTTGTGTTCATCTTTATGGATGTTTGGTGTTTAATTGTCTATTTTTAGTGCATTTTAATCAATTGGGCTTCATTAGGCCATTATTCCGAATTTTGATTAATTTGGTATTAAATGGTCTAATTTTCATTTCTAATTATTTTTGGGTATTTTGTGAAGCAATTTTGGAGCTTGGATGCTAATCATAAGATGAAAAGAGAGTTGTCACTTCATTTCCACATCATTACCACATCTGCATCATGTCAATTAGTTTGTCCACGTCATTGGGCCAACATTTTCAGCCCATAGTGACATTTTTGTAATTTTGCTGACCAAAATGATATTTTTGTAAATATGTGGATTTACGATGCTGTGACCACGAGTTTAGGTCTTCCTTTTCATGTGGCAGCCAACATCTTCTTCCTCAGACTCCATTTTCATGTTTCTTAGCTTTGGTTGGTGACCCATGGAGGTGTCTTCTTCATTTTTCACGTTTTAGCACTCATAATTAACGTTTTTATGCATTATTCACAACATCCATTGTGGATTTTATGTTTTTTGCACATTTGGTAGCTTGGGAATTTCATTTTCTAATTTTTAATGACTTGGAACAACGCCCATCTATGTGGTTTTCGTTTTGTATGATACAACAACCATTTTGGTTCCATTGAAGCTTTATAAATCTCATTTTAGTCTTGAATTGACATTTCCATATGATCCAACTTAGGGTTTGATGTTTTGTTTTGGTTGTTTATTTTTTTAAATGTTCTCCCATAAGGTATTTCAGTTTTGAAGTGTTTAATTGCTCCATTTTCATAGCTTTCTAAATTCGTGTATTGATTCCTTGATGAAAAATGCAATGAAGCTTTGAGGTTCTGTTGGTTTTGTTAATTCTGCCATCTCTTTATCTTAAATTTGTGGAGTGTATGTGGTTCATCTTTTTTATGCTTAATTTACAAATTAAGTGCATATGTTTGGGTTGGATTATGTTCATGCTTAATGTATGTAGCTTGGCTGTAATGAATTCATGTATGCATTGCTTAATTGCGTAATGGAACGGGATTGTAACTTTCGCTTAGTAGGTTATTGTCTAGTGGATTGAGAGTAGACAAAGGTGTTAATTTGGTGGCTATGTTAAGTGGACTTGTATTTGAATCAAGGAAATCAGTACGTTTTAATTACTGTTTCATTTCATTTAATCTGTTGTTAGCATTTAGTCAATTGAATCTGCCAACCCCCCCTTTTGTGTTGAATTGCATATGAAAAGCTTTGAATGAAAGGTTTGGTCATTGGAAGATGACCTTGGGTTAACTCCTGAGTATTGCATTTATATGTTCTATTTGGTTGGATACGACCTTGATCAACAATTCCTAAAATCGTATATTAACTTTTATTTAGTCATTGGTTTCGTAACTTATTTTTCTAAGATAGACATTTGATCATTTTTTTTATAACTATTTGACCTTTATCCAATTATTAGAAAAGAAAACATGTTTCATTTTGTTAATATTAGGTTTTCTTTACTGTGATATTTATTTTTTATAAAAATTATTTAATTAATATTTGAAATAATGAAGAGACAAACACATACACTACTATTCATATACTCATTTTTTAATGGGGATGGGGATAAGATGAAAACTTTATATGCATTAGGTATGAGGACGTGGATGAAGATTAACTTCGAAGATAGAGATGAGATAATCAAGCTCGCACTTGCCCAACCTTATTATCATTTCTATTGTCTCCTAGCCTTAAAGGAAGGTGGGGAAAATGCATAAAGATTTGTGATGATGTGGAGTTCAAACGTTTATTGTGAAGGAAATAACTATGTTGATAACCTTGTTAATTTTGAAATTCATAAGAAGTTTGAAATTCATATTAGGTTTTCCCTTTTATCACTTTTAAAAAATGAATCCATCCTTTATTCTTCATTAGTATAACTATTTGGAAAAAAAAAATCAAGACTAAAAAGTAAAATATTAAAATCTAATTAAATATTGAAATGTAATTATTAAAAGGGAAATCTATAATAAAACCTCAATTACAACCAGGTTATGACAAAATACATAATAGTTAACTTTTTCTTTTATATTCATAAAAAAATTAATATACAAAAGACTCATGAGATAAAAAAATACAAACTAGTATTTTTAGTATCAAGTGAGAGCAAGAGAGGTTACTTTTTTTTTTTCTTCAGATGGAATAAAACATGTGAGAAATGAGAGCAAAAGTAATGAACTTTTGTTTAAATTGTTTTAACAAAAATAAAAAGGAACATGTGAAACAGTGAAAGATGAACATAAATGATAAGTAAATCAAGAGACAGAGGAAGAGAAAATAAAAAGATATCTTAATGGGTTTTTTTATTCTTTATTATATTTAATTTTATATTTTACTATTGATGACGTCCCAGCTCGAGATTAGTCACACCAAGTGTACTGGTTCGACTGTAGTACTAAGTGTCGTATTTACAAGGATTGATCAACTTCTATCAAGACTCATGATGCTATTTGGATTTGTAAAGTGATGTTGATCTAGAACTCGAAGTTAAAATCGAATAATTCAAGTGTATAAAACAAGTTGAGATTGGATTTCACTATTATGTTCTTGTGCATAATTACTGTTTTATTGAATTAACAAAGTTCATTCATTATTCTTTACTCCTGAAGAATGAACTCTTTGCATCAATGATTAAGACTCTTTACACTAGCTAAGTCATATAGGAACATGTCTGCCTCCTAATAGCCTTAAATGACTCAATTGGATCTATAAGATGAATTAGTTTTCGCATAACTCAAGCTATATATGCAACAAATGATTGATCAGTTCATCACACATGAAATGTTAATTTAATCACTAACTCCATGGAGGGTTTCTTCCTAGCTTAAACCCCTTTTGTGTTGTTCAATCACATAACTTTCTTCAATGGTGGGTTTCCTCCATGGTTGAGCTCCAGATTTTTGGTGCTTAAGGTTGCTTCATGGTGAAGTTTTCTTCTTGTGGCCTAGGCACCATCTTCTTTGTTTGAGTTGTGGAGGCAAAGTTTAAATCTTTTTAAAATGGCCTTTGAGTTGCTGAAGTTGTAATTCTAAGGCTCAAGTTGTTATGCTCTATTTCTTCTAATTTTGCATAAATTCATAAAAAATATAATAATTCGCCACTCATGTTTATATCTAAATGCTTTTGCTAAATTCTAATCAAAATGGAGTAAAATCCTCGATTTATGCAATATAATCAACCAAGATAAGTGTTGAATGCATGTGACAAATAGGTAAAATGAGCACTTATCAACTATTTACTAACATTAAATGACATGTTTTATAAAAAATCTACCTAATATACATATACAAAATTTTAGGTACATATACAAAATTTTAGGTAGTATGATCGAACTTTTCTTATTGCACCACATTTACCTTATACGTGAACAAATGATGTGAAACAATTGCACATTCCTTAATCATTAACAACATTGACCTTGAATATGTTTTCAAAGAAAATGTTTCAGAAATGCTGGACCTAACGACCATGTTGGTCAAGTACTCAACCTCATTATGTCGGTTAGACATTCTCTCTTAGTTGTCTAATGCAACTTTACTTCTAAGTAGAGACTTACTCGTCTAGAATAGTGATAGTTTTTGTAAACTTTAGTTTTAGTTGTATTTTATTTTATTCAATACTATATTAATTTTAAAGTAATTGTAGTGTTTAAATATTCAAAATTTAATTTTGTGTGTTTTAAAATATATGTGGTATCCAGTCTCCATAGGTTGAAAATAATTCACAGATTTTTCTTTTTATGTAGGTATCCAATGAGCAAATAGGTGCAGGTAATTTTTTTTTACGTGAATCAAATTGCAGGTAGACATTATTCATATCTAATGCGAGCCGATGTCATGTCTAGAACCTTATAAAATGTATAGAAATAAATATCGAATAAAGGTGAAAGCACGCATAACAAAAGTAGAAGTTGTTGAGTAGATATCCCAGTTTTTTTAATTAGAAGATATATATCCAAGCCCAACTTGAGAAATCCATTATGGCAATTGATTTTATTATTAGTAGATTATATATATTGTATATATTTTGTCTTTTTTTTTTCTTCATCTTCAACTTCCAAAGGAATTCCAAGTTTGTGGTAGGTGCTAGTCATTGCTGAAGTAGGTGATAGGCGATGTCTTATTAACTGCCATTGCAATTTTAAATCATTTTCATTTTGAATTTTGTTTCACAAAAAAATGCAAATGCATTTCGGGTAGTCAAATAGTAATATCAATTGACATTTAAAAGTAAAATAGTGACCTACGAGTTGAAAATTAGGGTATTGTGTGTGGTGCGCCATACACTTTCCACTTTGGGCCCCAACCTGGTTGGTGGAATTAGACCAGGGATTGGTGAGGTTCCAGATCTAAACATCACAATAAAATAACAATAATAAAAATTCTATATTAAAATAATATTTTTTAGTCAAAATTAATACCATTGCATTAAAAATTAATACATTCATGAAAATTGACGTACTGCAATAAATGTTTTGAGGTAAAAGAACTTTACAATTCTTAAAATAATTAACTTCTCAATAGTTTTCTTACATTTTATTTTTAAATTAGGAAATCATAATCATGCACAACCCGATATTAAAGTATAGTATCTACTGGTATAATCTCTGATTTGAATATTTTATTATACTTATACAGAACATAAAAATCTAATTCAATAAATTTTCTATATTAATTTTGTCGAACAGTCCCAATAATTTAATTCCCTCGCTACTGACAGAGTAATAAAACACCCTTTATCGTGCGAATCCCACCAATCCCACAAAGCCCGGTTAGCCCAAAAAAATAAAAATAAAAAACAAAAAAAAAAAGAGAGCAAAAGCGCCTATAAAAGAAAGCAACATGTTCACATTCGTGTAGATCTGCATCTCATTCGTTCACTCCCACTTTAACCACTCTTCGCATTTCTCTTCTCTCTGTTTTCTCCTCTCTCGCATCAATGGAGTTGGACGGCGTTCTCCTCGGAATGTGTAACCCTCTCCTTGACATTTCTGCCGTCGTCGACGACGATTTCTTGCAACGGTTTGTTCCTCACATTTCCCTATCTTTAAATCACTGTTACTGTCAATGAGTAATAATATTAATAGTTATTTATTATTAATGATGATGTGTTGCGGAATATTGCTATTCTGAGCTTAGAACTAATAAGAACACTGTTGGAGAGGTTTATTATGTGATTGATGTGTAAATCTGAAAGAAAACGAGATACGATGGATCAGATCTAACGCTTATTGTTCTGTTTCTGTGTAACAGATATGGTATCAAGTTGAACGATGCGATTCTCGCCGAGGATAAGCACAAGCCTATGTAAGATTTTTCTCTTTTCCTTTGATATCTCTCTGCAACTTGTCACGCGTAGCCACTGGAATTTGTTATTCGTTCTGTGTATATCAACTGAGCCCTTGTTTGTTTCAATTTTATTGGTTGAATGAGTGGAATGTTTCTATACAAGAACATATTTAAAAGCTCTTGTAATTGTTAGATCAGTTTTCCGGGTAAAAAAGTTTAAAACACATGCTTACAAAAATTAGTTTATGTGAAGTAAGAACGTTGTTTTACTTGTAAATTCACGCTTGGTTTGAAATGGACTGAGTTTGAGATTATTGCACTCAAGTTTATAGATTCATGCACTTCAATTCTTTGTCTTTTTAACTTTTCCTATTTTATCAGGTGTCGGTGTGACTTAAATTATGGAAAATAGTTTTATTTTTTTCATAATAAACAAGTACTTACTACAATTGCTTTTCTCTTAACTATTGAAAGAGTTTCTTGAAAAAAAGCAAAACAAAAAATGTTGTACTACTAAAGGTGATTCTCTTTTTAAAGAGAGGCTTAATATGGAAATTAAATCTACGTAATATATTCAAAACATATAAGCATAAAATGCATTTTCATTTAACAATTAGGGGGATTTATAGGAAGATTTAAAACTTTTCTACCTTTCCCAACCAAGTGTGTTTGGTTAAACATTTCATACAGATTATAGATAAATATTAGTAGATGAAGTTTTGATTAAATTATTTTGATATTAGTATTTCACAACAATGTATCCAGATGAAATTATATTTTTACCATTTTACATCTTAAAATAAAAATAGAAAACGCTAATATTCAAACCCTCTGTATGACTTTGATTTTTGGATTTGATTTTACCGTTACACTTTTTTGGATTATTGATGTAATGTTATACTTGTTTACTATTGTTTTATTGATTAAACTATTTATTTTCATTTATAATAAGGTATTTATTTTTTATTGAGAAACAATAATTATTTTTAATTATATTAAAGAACAAATTGTTACACAAATATTACTTGAAATTTAAATATATTAAAATATTATAATATATTAAAAGTATAAATTTATAATTATTGAAGATATATAATTACCTACTACTAATATTTGTTAATAATTAATCATGTCCTTAATGTTATTTTACTACTTTCAACTTGTTGATTGCTAGTTTTACCAAACTTTTTCTCTTCAGTTAATCTTACCAAACATACTCCAAAATTGAGCTGGATTCATATATACTGCTATCATTGTTCATTGTCTGAAAACATGAGAGACAAAGGAATTTGTGTCGGTTGATTGGCGATTCTATTAACCTACTCTTATTCTGGTACTGAGTGTGGCATTTTCGTAATTTCATATACATATTATTAATATGATGTGGTTCTAGTCCTTGGGATGTATAAAATCGGTATACCCACTTCTTATCCGTTGTGCTCTCTGCTAATGCTTTATGCTAGAATGTTGTTCTGGAAAATCACAAGTTTTACCTGTCTCTTTTACTAAATACTCAATGTACATATTTTTATAAAATTTTAAAATTAAGAACTTGATGTAAAAACTAGTTAGATATTCAGTCTCCAGATCTTGTAAGATTTTTAGCTTTCTCTCCTGATTTCATTTTTTTTTCTGAGCTAGTATTTTATTGGAGGATATTTTCTTTTTAGGATAAGATTTTATTTTATTTTTAATATTTTCATGTGATCTGACAATCGTCTCAGGTATGAAGAATTATCTAGCAAATCTAATGTGGAGTACATTGCTGGAGGTAATAGACTTGATCCAAATTATTGGATTTTTAGTCACATATTGTAGCTTTACTAAAAGAGCGGGAGAGAAAAAGGATGGAGGTGAACATTTCATATTAACGATTTTTATAATTTTCTCATTGGCAGGTGCTACTCAGAATTCAATCCGGGTTGCTCAGGTATGTACTTTCTTGTATGTAGTGAGCTGAGTCTGCTTTAGTTGTGTAACTAATCATTTGCTTTCACCTCATAACAGTGGATGCTTCAAGCCCCTGGTGCCACAGGGTACATAGGTTGCATAGGAAAGGACAAATTTGGGGAGGAGATGAAGAAGAGATGTTCACTTGATGGTGTAAATGTAAGTTTATCTTTTGATTTGTCTTACCGCTTAGAAATCCATTTCTGAAATTAACTTTTTATTCATTCAACAATCAGGTTCACTATTATGAAATCGACACCGCACCTACTGGAACTTGTGCTGTTTGTGTGGTTGGTGGTGAAAGGTCAGACGATCAAACTTTCCTTGACTTTTTATTCTACTTATTATAGAAATCAGTAATTATATTTTATGTTTTTTCTTAAATAGTGTACTTCAGCTTAACGTATATTTGATCGCGAAACAAGTATATGAAGCCTTTTATTTGATTGCATCTAAATACAGGTCGCTTGTTGCTAACTTATCAGCTGCAAATTGCTATAAGTCGGAGCATTTGGTCAAACCAGAAAATTGGGCCTTAGGTACCTTGTTGATATCCAGAAATTTGGTTAACTTACCTTAGAGTGTCCTTTTCTATCTCATATACCTGAATAATCTAGATGACTGACATTTGTTATCGTGTGTTTTGTGAATAGTTGAAAAGGCCAAGTACTACTATATTTCTGGTTTTTTCCTCACCGTATCTCCCGATTCCATTCAATTAGTTGCTGAACACGCAGCTGCAAATGGCAAGGTTAGATATGATACGAACTTGGCATTCTCATCTTACTAGCAGTTTCTGGGAATAACTATTCCATTCCTGTATGCAGACCTTCATGATGAACCTTTCCGCTCCCTTTATCTGTGAGTTCTTCAAGGATGCTCTGCTGAAAGTGCTACCGTAAGGATCCTTCACCCTTTAATTTTAATAAAGAAAAAAATTTCATATGGATTTTATTAACGCTGTCCATTCTTGGATTCAGATATATGGACTATGTTTTTGGAAATGAGACTGAAGCAAGAACATTTTCCAAAGTTCAAGGCTGGGAGGTAATTCAGCAGATCGGAAGGCTTGCAGTTTTTGTTTGAAGTTATAATTTGTTACGTATTTTGACTCTTTTCCTATTGACTAGACTGATAACGTAGAGGAAATAGCTTTAAAGATTTCCAAGTTGCCAAAGGCTTCGGGAACACATAAAAGGATTACCGTTATCACTCAAGGTGCAGATCCTGTCTGTGTTGCCGAGGATGGGAAAGTGAAATTGTACCCTGTGATATTATTACCTAAAGAGAAATTAGTTGACACAAATGGAGCAGGTACACAGTTCTATTCTTTTCAGTGTTTAGACTTTAAGCAAAGTTGTATGTACAGTTGAGTTTATGGGCAATTATTGTAAAATGCGCGCAAGTTATAGTTTCCTCGTTTTCTGTATGTTTTGTATTTCTTTCCTATTCTTCATTGTAAATAATTGTTGTTTCTAAATAATTATTACAAATTATCTATTGTTTTACGATACCAGACATATAGCTATATTATGTTTTTTAGAAATATTCATATAGCTATATTATGTTTTTAGATAGATTCAAGCAATACTAATCTCTCCTGCTAAGATACTGTGGTGGGAATATGGATATTGCAACAAACATGGAAAGAGCCAAAATGTTTGAGGAAACTTGTTAAATTGATAATGTACTTTTGTTGTTTTTGTAGGAGATGCGTTTGTGGGAGGATTTCTTTCACAATTGGTTAAGGGGAAGCCCATTGAAGAATGCGTGAGGGCTGGGTGTTATGCTGCCAATGTTATCATCCAAAGGCCTGGCTGCACGTACCCAGCGAAACCTGACTTTCATTGAGTGATTCCTCCTTTTCTGCCACCACTATGAATTTTTTTTATCATTGAGAAGGATTTTAATAGCCACACTCTAACTGGTGTGGGGTTTTTGAACCCCTGATAGGGAAAATAGCGTGAAAATGTTGCAGGAAGAGATGAAACGAGAATAAGTTTATGTATTTGAAGTTCGATCAAGGCATCAATACTCATATTGCTGTTTCTGATCGTTATTTTTCCTTTTTGGTTGCGTTTTATAATGTTTTGTATCCCTACCAGGGCACCTGAGTCTTAATTATGTTGTTTGTCGTTATCCCCCTTCTTTCTATTTTTTTCCTTTATTTATCTTTTATCACTTGTTTTTTGTTTAATAATATAAAATTGGTTCGCATTTCGTAGTTGTGTTTTACTCTTGAGGAACGCAGTCTTTGGTGCCAGTATTTGAATTATACATGTGTGCACTTTGCCGTGTTGATTTAAGAAATTGGGTTTTCTGTAAAAGAAATGCATTCTTAATAGGTTATGTGAAGTGTTAATGATTGAATTTAACATATGAATATTATACTTGTATTTTTATAAGTAATGTTTTTCAATTAACTAAAAGAATATATATTTTATCATTTTCAAACCTTTTATAACAAAAAAACAAGACGTGAAAATGAATTAAACTTATATGATATCAATGTAATTGATAAAAATGGATAGCAAGATGGAATGTGATGAAGAAAATTAAAAAGGGAAAAATGCTTTACAAAATAAAGGATAGAGGACATATATCATTTTGTCTAACGATTGTTTATCAATCTTTTTATTCATTTTTTTCCAAGATATCATATATTTGAAATGATTGGTTTCTAAATCACTATTTCTTTTGCTTATTTATCTTCGGTGAGACATAATGTCGTTTAAGCGTTTTTAAATTTCATGTTTTATACTCTAATTATTTTACTCAAATTTTTTAGCGAATTTCATTTTAAATGCTTTCAAGAGTTATTCTTATATCAAGAGTTATTCTCGCATTCATAAAACTTAAAATTAAGACACAATATGAATTTTTAATAATTTTTTCCTCCAATATTATTGTGACATGCTAAATATAATTTCCCACACAAACTTAAAATCATACATTATTATCATTACAATTTTTGGTCATTACTATTCTCAAAGCTACCTCTATACAAATAGTTTCCTTATGATTTTACTAGGAAGTTAATTTTGGTACTAGGACTTCACATAAAGAAAGTCAATTTTTTCCTATCTTTCTCAAATATTGGCTAGATAATTTCGCCTCAATCAACTCATGTCCATCCCTTAGTTTCTCAATCATTCACATTTGAAGAGTAGAATGTCTATACACTAGACTAGATGATAACGTTCCCTTCCAATTTCTCAATACCCATTTCAAAGTCTCCTAATGAGCATGTCAAAGATTTGTTATGAACTTGCTAACCATACTAACAACATGGGTTAGATTTGTCTCATGGGATCAAGATCCTTCGTTTCAAACTCTGAGTTTAATTTTTCTTTGAGCTTCTTCAATTTATTTTTGTATTGGTTGGCTATAAGGATATCATCTGCATATAAGAGTAAGAATATCACATGCTCTTCTTCTCTTTTTAGGACTTAGACACAACTATCACAACTACTACTATGAAACTTTGTCTGCCTTAGGAAGTCATCAAATCTCTTTTACCATTGTCACAAACATTTCTTCAAGTTATACAATGATTTCTCCAACAGACACACCCTTCCATCCTCAACAAACACTCAGGTTATTGCATGTACACAATCTCTTCCAATATTCCATGCAAAAAAGTTCTCTTCACATCTTACTAGTCCAACACGAGATTGAACCATTTAACAATATACATCAAAATTCGTAAAGAACAATGTTTTACCATAAGTGAGAAGATCTCATTATAGTCTAACATATTCACTTGTGTAAAAAATTTTGCCACCCTTGTAGCCTTGAACTTTTTTCCCTTTACACTCGATGTTATCTCCTTCTTGAACACCCACTTGTATCTTACCACCTTATGGTTTCTTGGTAGATCAACAAATGTATATATGTGGTTTTTCCTTGGAGATTTAATTTCCTCTTCCATGGCAACATGTCACTATTGACCTCCTGCACCTTTTATAGCCCTATGAAAGTTTCTTGGCTTTGGATCATTTATCCCCTTAGTTGTTGTTAAAGGATAGATGATAAGGTCAACATATCCAAACATTTGTGTAGGTTTGATTGTCCTCCTCTTTCTATCACACGTATATTGATAGGCATAATCTACCTTTGTATATCTATGCCTTCTTGAGTTAGAGGTAGAAGGTTGGTTTGCATTGTTTGATGACCATCGTTTGACACTTCTAGACAGTCTAGTCCATCACCAAAAGACTCCACCTAAACATGAGCTTTATCCTTCTCTTTCGTTGGATCTTTGCACATCATAGTCATTTAAGTATCATCAAATGTGATATCCATGTTTACAAAACATATAGCCTCTCTAGGCTCTAACCTCCACATTTTATACCCATTCACACTTTTTACATATATAATGAAGATATACCTCTCAACTTGTGCTTTTAAATTATCCTTCTTGACATATGAAAATACCAAGGCGCTAAACACCATAAGATTCTCATAATTTGCAAGTCTTCCACTTCATACTTCCATAATAGGCTTGTAATTTATAGTAGATGGTGAACTCTTATTTATCAAGTAGATGATATTTTTTGCAGCTTCTCTCCTTAAGAACTTAGGCAATCCAACTCCTAGAAACATACATCTCACCTTATCAAAAATGGTTTTGTACATCCTCTTAATCTACCCATTTTGTTGTGGTGTATCCACAATTGTCTTATGCCTCTTTATACCTTTTACCCTATAAAAATCATTGAATTCCCTTGAAATGAACTCCAATTCATTGTGTGTCATTAACACTTTTAGTTTAGCGCCTTATTATTGCATACCATGGTGTGTCACTCCTAAAACATTTGAAAAGTCTTAGACTTACTTTTCAAGTTATAGAACCACACCCTCCTCGAATATTTGTCTATGATGATGAGAAAATAAGACCTTACACCATCGGTCTAAGCTCTAATTGAATCCCACAAGTTTCCATGAGACGTCTTGATTCTGCCAAAATTGCATAAGTTCACGTTTTTGGAAATTTCAAGAAACCGCCTAGCGGCGTTGAAGACCTGCCAAGCGACACATGCCTTCACAACCCATTTTCTGGGTTTTTGTTCTGAACTGCTTGGCGGTAGAGTGTTGTCCGCCAGGTGACGCGAACTGGCTTAACCAGTTTTTCTGGTTTCTTGAGTTTCTTTGATGTTGGTGATGCTTGGATGGGGTCTCTACATAAAATTGTATGATTATCTATGTATTTACATGTTTGAGATGGTATGATTTGATGATAATTGTATGAATATGGCCATGATTGGGGATTAGGGTTCATGTGGGAATTAGGAATGAGGAAATATGTTTCTGGCTTCGATTGGTGTACTTTTTTTTTTTCATGAAAATGATATTAATTGGAACATACATGAAATATAAATCTTTGATTGAATACTAAAGGAATACCAAAATGCGTGACCAAATTTGTGATTGGGGAATTTGGGGTTCGTACAGGTGTAGGGAAATCTGGGCAGAACCCAGAATTGTATGCATCGCCAGGTGGTGCATGAACTACCGGCAAGCGACACATCAGTGTAGCAAGACATCCTAATTTCGTTCTATGATTTGCATTCTTGGGGGATTTATCTGGTAATTTTATGTATAATATGGGTTAATTGAGCAGAAGGTGTGGGAAGAAAACCCTTGCATGTAAGATGATTAAGTCCATATATAATGATGTGATGAATGGGATTAAATGTGTGTAAACGTAGGGCTGCTTGGAGTGAAATGTGTATAGTGTGTGTTTTGGACATTGTCATGATGTGCAGATTTGAATGTAGGCTGAAATTCATTGTGGCATGTCTAATGCCAGTTTTCGCCTAACGACGTGTGTGAAGCGCCCGACAATTTTGGGTGCAGAGTTGGATTGCGTGGAGGATTCTACACAGCTTTGGATGGAGGTCATAAAACAATGATTTGATGGGACCTAGTTACGAGTGGAGCTTGTATTAGGGTAACACGTGACCACTAAAGGTTGTAGTCTGGTAGTTTTGGAAGTCCAGTGGAGTGTGCGAGATCGTGGCTCGTACAGATAGGTTCCGAAAGATTGCCCTCCTCGGTATTATCTAATAAGTTTGGTTGTCTTTGGACAAATACAGACTACGGTTCGTATTGGGAAACTTCACTTGGTGTTGCGGATTGTGGTCGTGACAAGATTATTCCTATATATGGACTATAGGTGGTGGCTATATCGGAGGGACAAGTAGACACCTCTAACAACAAATATCGACCAATGTAATCATCAAATGGTGTAGAATTAAAAGGTGTCCAGGGGAAGATGTGAATGTTGGGTTTGACAGTTGAGGTTGTTATTAGAGTTATGGGTTTTAAATCATTAAGTTATTGTGTATTGTATTTCTTTTTATTTGAGCTCACTTTATCTATGTGTGTTTGACGATGATCATGTAATTTGTTACATGGGAGCAGATGTTGATGCAGGTGAGCACGTGGATACTTAGAGCTGGAGTGGGGTCCGTATGGAAGTTTTTACATGGCAATATTTTTATGGATTATTTTTGTAATCAGTACTATGAATCATTTTATATTTGTAAGAGTTGAACGTATTTCTGGATTTTATCTTTTGACGCTTATAAACTAAAGTTTTAATTTTTCCCGCGTTTTTGGGAAAACACCTCATTAATAAATGTAGTTTATTAATATTTCTATTATTTTTTAATCTTAAATAAGTAATACCCATTAGGATGTTACATTACCCCACCTTCTTTCAATTCCAAGGTCTCAAAAATATCCTTCACTAGACATATGTCATAAGTGCATCTTGAATCCATGACCTAACTCCTCTGTGTATTAGACACAGATGCCACCAACACCCTAGCAAACTTGTAGCTACCAAATGCTACAACATCACTAAATTCTTTCTCGAGTTCTTGACTTTCTGATTTTTCTTCTTCTATGGACAACTTAGCTTGAAGTGACCTTTCTTGATGTAGTTATAACACTCAACATTTTCAAACTGTCTAATGCGTATTACTTTGACTTCTTCCCTTTAAAATCCTTTTCTTTGTTCCATTTGACTTAGACACATTCAAACTCAACCCATTATCCTCTCTCTTAAACTACTGGAACTTTTGAAGCTTTTTAGTTCTTATTGAGGTATGCATCTCCTTAGGAGCAATGTTTGCTCCTTCCCAAACAATAAAGCATCTTGAAAATATTCATACTTCTTAGGCGAGATGTTAAGGAGTAAATCATTATCCTCATCCTCAAGCTTCACCTAAATGTTCCCTAAATCATCCAAAATCTTCTCAAAATCCACTAGCTACTCCACCAACTATCTCTACTCGGTTGTCATAAACAAATATAGTTGTTGCTTCAAACAAGATCTTTATACCAAAGATTTAGTCACATAGAATGATTCAAGTTTCACCTATATCAATACAATAGTATTCTCCTCAGCGACTTCCCTCTGTCTCTTATCACCAAGACACTTGGCAATACTGGCTTTGTTGACCATGTTAGCCTTTTCCTTTGATACATAGACACTAGCTTATTTGTCTCAACCTTCAAAGCCTAAGCATAAGTTTGTTTTAGCAATATGACCTCCATCTTAATTCTCTGAAATCCAAAATGTTTCTCCTCGAAAAACTTCTTGATGTCAAATTTGGTGGCCATTTCTTCAAATTCTTAATTTTTTTTTCTTGTTTCCACAAACGACGCCAATTGTTGGGTTCTTAATAATAACAAGTTTGAAAACACATAACCAAGATTATAAGAAATTACTTTATTATCACTAGAAGAGTCTATACATAAAGAGTCTAACAAAATTATAGTGTATTGTTGATCATTATCATTTTAGAATCAAATTAAGAGTAATTATATAATGCATTGCACTAGTTGTGCATTGCTTAGAACCGAGTTGTTTTCTACACAAAAAAATTGGCAAAAAAGAATATAGATACAGTTAGTCAATCAAAAATCGTCTCCTAACGAATTTAATAGTCATCTCAATATTTCATATTATAAATTTTTTTGCAAAAACAAAATTAGAGATAACATCAAATTAATAGAGAGCTTTGGTCATAAAGACAATATTTAAATAGTGAAAATAAAATGATAAAAGAAGTAGATTGATTCTCCAATTCATTCATAGTTAATTCTTCATCGATTATCAAATAATTATCATTCATCTAAGTTCCAAACATGATCAAATTAATCAGAAAAACATCAATTAATTAATTGAGTATCTCTCACCTTCCAAACATTTGCCATTCAAATTTATATCAATCTATCCCATCAATTAAGAAAATAAGAGATTATCAAAATTAAGCAAACTGACAAGAACTTCAATTAAATCATGTGAGTTCAAACGCAACCCTAAAAAAAAATTAGAATTCAAAAGGAAGAGACAATATAGTGTCTTTATTAACTTATTAAGTATCTCTTACGTTTTAAAGCATATAATATCAAGTGCATATCTCCATCTTTTTTATATTAGATACTTTGAAAGGAAAGTTTTAATCATTCTTCAAATTGCATTTGTCTTTTTATAATTAAGGAAATAAATCACACAATATCTTAAATCACAACTTGAGAATAATAACTTGTTTCTATGTTTAGCATCCACACCTTTTCTTAATAAAATCACTCAATTTAAATATTCAAATATTCAAATTCAAATTAATCACACTAAGTAGGCTTGACAACTTTAATAGTACAAAAAATATAGACACTTAAGAGATACTTGTGTTATCAAATGCTTCTAATTCTACTAAGACTCTTTTGAATCGTCTAATGTATCGTTTAATAAGTCGTGTGATAAGGCTCAAAACCTTACTTTTTAATAAAAAATTCAACAAGATCTCACTTAACCCCATTTAAGAGAATTCCAAATTAAAAAATGAAATTAATCTCAATATAGTCCAAAAAATCTCATATTAGACCGTATGATAAAATTGTACTCATCAACTTTCTAAGTTCATAATGGTCTCCATATATAGAACCTAAGCCTAGGAAATAATAAAAACCGTTCAAATAAAAATTATTAATTAAAATGGTTAAGATAAACACACACTATACATTTAACTAGTCTTAACACTACTAAATGTCACAATTCTAAGCATATTGCTCATAGGAGTTAGTGCTTTTTATTATTTCATTACACGTACGTTATAATTACTCATCAATCATCGCATCTTAAACTACATAACAGTCACAAATAAATATGTTAATATCTTATTTGATCAATTTTAATTTAATGTACTAAATAATTTTTTAGTTAAATATGTTTTTTATTTTCAAATTATTATAAAAAAATTATTTTATCTCTAAAGTAAATTACAAATTATCCCCCCGTCCTTATATTTTATAAAAAAATCTACAGACTAAATACTTTATAATTTATTAATAAACTAAACATAATTTTCATAATAATTTAAAAAAAAACAAACATATTTAATCTATAATTTTGTAGTATATATTCGTATATATAACTAATTTTAGACTTTGGATTGAACAGCTCCCATTCCTTCCACTGAAATTACTTTCTTTCTCTCTCTTTTTCAGCTTCCTTTCTAGTTAAGAATATGATATATATATATATATATATATATATATATATATATATATATATATATATATATATATATATATCCCCATATACCTTAGTTATCTTTATTTATTTATCTCTCACTGCTCGCTTACTGATTATTAAAAACAATAAGAAAGAGTAAAGGGATAAGTGAGACACGAATTTGGATTCTTACTGATCTTGAATTTTTAAAATATAATACTTTTAAAGGATCAATACAGTATAGTTTTAATTTTCGGCAGATAACAACACCAAAAAAAACTCAATAGAAAATCTGTACTCGTGCACCTGATACATGGCTTCATGACAACCCTTCTCACTTCTCCATTTCTAAATGTGCCTTACCTCCTCTTCACCACTACCAAATCTCATTTTCCTTTCCTCAATTCACAAATTCCCTCTAAATAAATCAATAAAAATGTAACAACTTATAATATGAATTAAACTTAATTTTATTTTTTTCTACAATACTGGTTGGAAAATTTATGCCAAGGGGTAGAAGAACACTCTCTCTTCTTGAATTCACCAAGAATGACATCAGTGACACTTAATCGTGCCTCAACCTACTTACAACACATTATGATATATATAATTAAGGTGGCTACTCATATTATATCAACATGGTTAGAACTAAGAATCTGAACAACATGGAAACAAAGAATGTTTCAGAAGCGATTTCTGTTTCTCAGAGACACAGACACACCGGTTGGTTCTGTGGGGAGCTAGCACATCGAACAACACTGAGAAAGAGGTGTTCATCGCAGGGAATGCAGAGTTTTGAGTCTGCAATGAAATCGTACTCTTCCTGAGCTTGATCCAACAAGGCCCTGAAGAGTGGATGATGGAGCAAACCAATCTTGATCACATATCTCTTGTGCTTCTCTCCCACATACACAACCAAGTGGCCCTTTGGAACATCACTTGGAATATTGGAACACCCTTCATGAAGAGAACACCACCAACCCCTTTCACAGCATTCCTCACAAGATATGCACTTGTTCAGGCACATTTTCTTGCACTTGTTCAGACACCCTCTGAGAAATCTTGACTTCATAGTTTCCTTCAAGAGAGAGAGAAAAAGAGAGAGAAGAAGATGATTCAAAGTGCAGTGAGTGTTTGAGGTGGTAAGTGATAAGGTATATATAATTGTGGCATGGGAAGAACCAATGATCTGAAGCATTAAATGGTTGACATGATTGGTAGCCTATGCTATTTGCTACTAATATAATTATGGAGATCAACATTTATATTATTATTCAACTGTGCCAGTTATTGATACGTAGTTGCTGACTTTGTTGCTTACCAATGTATATATTTCTCTGATACGAAACTGTACGAACATGCATGGCAATTCGCAATATATATATTATCTCTATGTGTGTATAAAATATGATCAAAAGTATGGGTGATTAATTAACATGAATCCTAGGAAGTAAAGGTTCTGTCTTTCTCTGCAATTCTCCAAAGGGTGTTCTTAATCACTGTTGTTTTTCTTGTTTTCGAATTTCTGAGTGTAACATATGTATCAGGCCCCACAAAGATAAGATAAGTTTCTTGGAGGAAGTGCGAGGGCACTTATTTCATATACACAGGTATGGATAAAAGATACAGCCACTTTCTTTAGATTCAGAGAAAGGCTTCAACTTTTGGGAGTCGTAATCGTTGAAAACTTTTGTACTGTCAAGTATTTTTGTACTGTGACAACTGGTTCAGTGCCACAAAGTGGATCGTATATATATATATAATATGATAATGTACAAACTGGTGTTAATGGGATTAAGATCTTCTCAGGAAGTGGAGCTACATGGTTATCAACAATTCCAATGAGTTAATTTGTAATTAATGAGCCACTTTTTTTTTCTTTTCACTTTATCAGTGGCTTTTTTCTTGTTGGGATGTGAATTTATTATTCCCTTTTGGATTGGTCTTAGCTCACTACTTATACATGTTGAGTTATCTTTTAAATTAGTGTGCATGCTGCTAAAGCATTGTTTTTGTAAGGACTAAAGAGGGTACTGTCCGTACAATTTCCTAACAATTCTGCATATGGATTTGGGATAAGTTGCACTGTTCCCTCCATGGCTCGCAGAATTTCAGGAAATGGGCTACACATTGCATAAGGGATGGAACCAAATATCTTTGCTTGCAGAGAAGAGAATGGAAGTCACAGTTTTTACACTTGAAACTCTGACATTGTGTAGATGTGACAATTTTGATTTGATTCCCTTCCCATGTTTCCTCATAACGGACCTTTGCAAAACTTAACCATGATATCAAATTTAATTGGATTTTATCGGTGTAACGAAACTGGTATCAGTTTGTTGCCTAAGAATTACCACGTCTAACAAAATATTCTGGTGAAAGGGAACCCCTCACACTAGCAAATAATTTGCTCCAATCATTAACTACATCATTTATGAAAAGTTTGGAGTTGCAGACCGTTAGAAAGTGTATTCGAGTCTCATATCGAGTAGAGTTGAAAAAGTTAAACAGCTTATAAAAGAGAAGAGTCATAAATTGACTATTGAATTAAATGTTTTTTTTTTCTTTTAACTTTTAATGAAAATTAGAATTAGTCTATTTTTGAAATTTTGTCCTGATTTAATTCTATAACTTTATAAATGTATAAATTTAGTCATTCTAACCAAATTTTATTAAGTTTATTTAATATTTAACGTGTTTCATGATAATATTTGAGTTATTTATACTATTTAACACATTTATGCTTAAATGTTATACGAGAAACGTGTTTAAAATATCAAATTAACTTAATAAATTTAATTAAAATGACTAAATTCACGTATTTTTAAAGTTCAATAACTGTTTTTAGTCAAAATTTCGAAAATGAAATAATTCTAATAATTTTCACTTAAAGATAAAGGGTAAAGAAACATTTATCCCTTAATTATGTAAAAGTACTGGGTTGAAGGTTACGTGAGTTAAACTCGAATCTTATTAATATAGTATTTCTCTACCCTTAAATATATTGTTTTAAAATTTTAAATTAAAGTTAATATCACTTATGTGTGTTGAAGTCACGTCTTATTGGTGTTGCATCCTTTTATTCATAAATTCATTGTTTTAAAATTTTAGTTTTGGATCGAATAAATATTCCTTATATGATTTCAACTAAGATTTTATTAAATTTATTATGTTTAAATTTTATATTAGAGATAATATTAATAACCGGTTTAAATTGAACTCAAATGTCGTTAATATGTATCTTTTATACAAATCCTCTATTTATGAGGTAGTTGTTTGGAATGGGAAAATTAAAAGAGAGTTAAATAATTGATGAATCTTAGGTAGAGAGGAGAATTGTAGAGTAGAAGACAGTGTTTGAGGTTGCCCTATTTTCCTGGGTCTGTTATCTTACAGAGATGGTCAGAAAGATGATTGAGAGCCAGCACATTGATTCATCCCCTTTAAGACAAATGTCGGTTGTGCTTGGTTGGTTCAAAAGAATAGCACGTTCAGTTTCACACATGATTATTTGCAGTAAACTGCCAACAGTTTTCAAGATAAGACAAATCTTTAATCATTTTAAATACCAAATGCAGATTCTGGTTAACAAATTATAACTCATTATTTTATTCAACGCCATAATAACAATTTTTAAAACAATCCAAATTCTTCAGTCACAGGTTACAGACTCTTCAAGAAAAACCCCTTCAAGGATTTTTACAAGTGACATTTTTTTTTAAACCCATACAAATTTGTTCTTCTGTAATGTTCAATAAAAAACTTCACCTTTATCATTCATTATGTACTTGAAATACCATTCATTTCATTTGGAATAAAAATGCAATAAAATTCTTTCTGCATCATTTGATTTCGCTGTCACATGTCCAAATTCTGATATAGACCAACCTCTAATCATGCAGCAGGCAGAGTGCAGTCAAAATCATAGTTAAAGAATTTTTTCTCAAGTCCAAAAATAAGCTAAAAGTTATAATCGACGTGGTCGCTCAACTAACATATATCCAAACAAACACTTTTAAATGTAAGATCCACATTAAGTAAAAAAATAAGAAAATTGAACTGAGAAAAGAAATTTATAACAAATATTAAGTATTGAATCACAACACCTCAATAATCATGATGTACCCAATATTGAATTCAACGTACCAATACCAGATTCTTTTAAAGAAAGTTTGGTAATGATATAAAAATGATGAATCACGTACAGTACATACACGAACCAGGTATCCGTATCTATACCATGTACCTGCTAACTATGGTCAAAATGAATGGAGACTTGTTGAGAAAAGAACTCAAACAAGCACTCTTTTTCATAACAATTTCCAAAGTCGCAAAATCATATCTGTGCTTGATTGTAAAGAGTCACATGACTTATAAATTAAGTTCAAACATGGTTTATACACATTTGTTGTGAACAAAATTGTAAACTCAGACTAACGTCAAAACAGATAACATGTCTCAAAATGATGTCATGTGATCAAAATATTGATCATAGAAGGAGGGTCTAAGTTACACATGGGAATCACACCGTTTAACCCCTTAGCCTTGACAAAAAGGTTGACTTACAGTTGAAATACCATATCTGAAAAGAGAATCTAAGTAACATCTTCTGAAACACTCTGTGATTAGATCTGTACCGACTAATATACTGTAAATTGATGCGAGAATTTTAACATTATTTACTAGGGTGAGTAAGAATGTCATGACATAGGGTAAAGTAACATGTAAGATTCATGGAACTGCAAATACAGAAAAGGGTGTGGTAGATAAGGTTAAGTGGAGGGTGAGGGAGGGAGGGAGCAAAGGAAAGACGTGGTGCACATGAGGTTTGGGCCACGGTGGTGAGTGGTGGGTGAGGATATTATGTGCCATTACTCTCGAAAGAGGAAATGGTTGCTGACACCTCAAGACTCTATGGTTCGCAGCCATTTTATGCATCTAAATTATTTGATTAGACACGCTTTGTTTGCTTCACTTTCACGTGCATTCCTCTGTTTTTTTGAGCTGTCACGTTATCATTTTGTTCCCACTTCTCCCTAACTGTCCCATTTCCTCATCCCTTTCTTTAACACCTCTCCATGCTTCCTTCTGGGAAGCAAACTCCTCTTCTTTCTTATTTTGGGAACTTGTTCTACGCGTCAACTTTAAAATCGTACTTTAGCGTCGGTAGATTTCATATCATGTCACAGCTGAACACAAAAGTGCATGTCGCAGTATTAATGGGTTTGAAAAGATAAATGTTAGAAAAAATAGAGATAAAAATATCTTCAGTGTGATTTTTTTATTTCATTTTTAAGTGTGATTGTTACAGACAAAAGGAGTTGAAAATATAATTATCATAATTGTAAACAATAGTCTTTTTCCAAGTATATAGTCCCCTTTTTTTCCTTATTAGAATGAAGAAAGCATATTAGTGCTACGATGGATTGGTAAACCTGTGCATAAGTAAAAGTGTGTTCTTAGCAAAAGTAAACTTCATTGCATTTTAAAAAAATCTTTAGATTTATACTGCTATGACACGAGACACCAAGAAGAGGAAAGAGAGAAGATAGAGGTGGATTATAACATGGATAACGTGATGAAAAGACATGGCAGATTGTGAAAAATATTATAAAAGATAGGTAATAAATAGTATCAAAGTAGAAAGCACAACCACTAAAATGCTGCAAGAGGAAGGCCACAGCTTAGTTTATCACAATCATGATGAGCTCCAGACTATGCAGTGTAGCACAATCAAGGGCCATAGGATAGGGCAATCATCATCCCAAGATGCTTCCAGCTCCTCTCTCCAAAATAAAGATACAATATCCTTTTAAAAATAGCGATTTAGAATGTCCAAAAACTTATATTTGTAGTGCATTATCAATGATCAGTTATCAACTCCCTTCACCCAACCATTCATTTGGAACATTGAGTCAGACACAACTCTAAACACATTAGTCTGGAATGAAGACCAGGTTCTTGCACACTAAGAAAATTATAGAACTGAAGCGGTTAGAGATGTATGCATCATCCCAATCTATTGTAGGATTACTAATGATTTCCTCGTGTTTACAATTCAAAATTTCTATGCCTTTGTAGATACACAAGCAGGAATTTCTGACAGTATAAAATTGTGCAAATATGATACCTAATTTCAACAACATTCTTTTTACTATAGATTTCCCAGGACTGTTTTACACATGGACTTCTTCTAAGTAAACTTTCTACGTACATTTCTTTTGCTAAGACTAACGGGAGGAGAATCTGCAACGACAGAGGTGCCAGCTTGGCTAACACGCAACTTCTTTGACCCACGTTGCCTTGGGTATGGGTGAATTTTAGCCAATTCTCGCACACGATGTACCACATTAAATGGTAACGGACGCAGGGCTAACTCGTCATTTTGCTCAGCCTGTAATCACCACATGACCATTTACATTATTAACTAGTTCCCATTCCCCAAACTAAATCTTGTCAGGGATAGCATATTAAAAAACTACTTTGGTACACAAATTTAAGTTTCTGAGACATGCATATGAGACATCAATGAACAAAGTTCCAAAAATGGGAAAAGAAAGTTAACCTCTTTCTTGTTTTTCTGCACAGAACTGGCTCTCAAAAGGTTTCGCCACTTGTCCTGCAGAATTCACTTTTAGAAAACAGGTTTGGAAGAACGTGAAATTGAACGAGTAAAGCTTTGTGGAGTACCCTCAGATCTATGGGAGTTCTGTAGCTTGAAGAAGAAAACAAAAACTTCTTAATATCAGTCCAACGACCAACTCCATATTCAGATATGCCTTCAACCAACTTCAACACTTCAGGGAGAGTCCACATCTTCTGATGCTTTCTTCTATCTTTTCTTCTAGACCTTTTTGTGGTTGAACATCCATCCTCAGATTCCGAGGGAAATGATTCATACTCAAACTGAAGTTTCTAGAAAAGAAACACGTCTTGTTAAATGCATGATAATAATTTATAACTGCAGAACATGGCCATGAATATTAGGCAGGTATATCAATCTGCAGTAATTGTCTCACAAATTTACAAGTTTCCCACTAAAACAAGGGTATCTTAATTTCAGATGACATAAATACTAAATCTCAACCATAGGAACAACTCTGCTACGAAAGCCCGGTTACAGAAACAGTTATGGACATTAATAACAACATTAATAAATAATACATGAATACCATGATTTGGTAAAAACAAAAAGAATATAAATGTAGAGAACCATAAAGACCATGTTGTAGGCTATAAATTATCAATGTACATGAAATCAAGCACAACTCACTTAGAGCCAAGAAAAGAGGGAAGCATGACAAAGCACATTCAAATCATTAGCATACATGTTGAATTAAACATCACACTTCAATGCATTAAGAGTCAGAGGTCTACCTTCAAATGATTCAATTTGAGAGCATAAACAGGTCACATAATAATCAAACATTGATAGTCAAAATCAATAATAATTATCCAAAACCAGATGGTAAATGTATATCAAAACAGATCCTAAAGAAATACACAACATTCACAATGATACAATTATAACCAAAGAAAGAATCTGTCCCTCAACCCTAAGGGCATGTTATATCGTCATCTACTTAAGAAAATATACAAAAAGGGATAAAATGCCTTTAATGAAAACGGTACCTCTTTCTTCTGATGCCCTTTGCGAACTTGCAACTCAGGAAGCATCACCTCACTATTTTCATTACTAGACTTCTCGCTTGGACTCCTTTTCAATGATTTAATTCTTATATGAAGTACATTACATGATGAGTCACTCGAATGTTTAGTTTTTGTACCAGCAGGTGGTACCTTTTCCTTTGGCCTCGCATTTGAAAATTCTTCAATATATCTTTGCGTAGGCTTCCGGAATCTTTTCTCTCTCAGTGCAGCAGGTTGACCTTTTTCGGTAGGACCCTTTTCCTTCTTATAAGTCAGACCAGCTAAATGACGATAGTTATCCAACTCTTGAAGATGCTGTATATCAAGTGAAATGTTGTACCTGCAATTTCCTTGTGATGGTTGACTAGGATTGTTGCTGAAGGCACCATGTGATTCATAGGTTAGTGTCTCATCCAGAGAATCGTTTTTGCTTTCAGATTGTGCAATGGGTACTTCTGTTGATTCTAAAACCCCACCAACAATGCTACTTCTACTTAATCCTGAAGAATGACTTTCCGAACCTTCAAAAGGACCAGAACCCAGTACCTCCTCAAATTTGTCAGCAAATTCAAAATCTGTAGATTGCAAATGAGAAAAACATAAAGGAATGTTAAAAAAGGAAGCAGACACGGATTTTTTTTTTTCTTCCTTTCTATCCAAACACTAGCAGAAGAATATATCTTAATAGTTGTCAATTATCATCAACAGTTCAAGTTAGGCAAGCCGAAAACACACGAATAGTTTCATATTACATCTCTAAGAGATTCAATCAAGGATCTTTTGGGTTTAAAGCAAAAATAACACGGGCTTATCTTGTGCTCACAATCAACGTTTTTTATTGGAAGAATAGCAGCAATGAATCAATTTCGAGCCTTGATCATTTAGTCATAGAGATTACCGTGTAGGAGAAAAAATATATGCAGAGTGTTTCAGTGTCATCCAATCACAAATTACCAGGTATGATAAGTTTGATGACTTTTGGAATAAGTACCTTAAAAAGTCATACCAACATTTGTAACTGAATGACAGAGTAAAACTATTTTACATAATTCATAATATAATGTAATGAACCAATTATTTCAAAAGCATAATTCTTAAGGGGAATACAAAAGAATTGTTGTGTTACATCTAAGAACAGTTAATATTTTACCCAAAAAATATTCTTCACATGCACCCGGGAAACCGTCAGCTCCTTCAAGATCATCGATTTCCACATCATCTAGCAATCCATCAAGGACCTAACAAAATTTAAGATAATGTTCATATCAATAAAACAAGATCATAAGCAATTTAGCACTTAAGTAACTAACTAATAGCGTTATGCAATATGAATTGACGTTAAACAAGGTGATATAAACCTGAGATGACAGATGCAAGAAGTCAAAAAATCAATAACAAGCACCGTAAATATAAAAAATCTATGAATTGCTAGCTTCAATATCACCCCAACAACAACTGAGAGATTGAAGAGAAATACCTCCAGTTCCAAATCATCCTTCCTGTTCAAAGTTGTATGAGAATCCAAGCTACCTGATGAATGTAAACAAACACTACTAGTATGAGATATACGGCCCCAATAAAAAGTTTCAAAGCAAAAGTTGTTACGCCCTGAATATAGGACACTGTCAATGCAGCTTTATCAACCATTAAATTTATTTAATTGAGCCAAGTGGACTAGGAGAAACCTATTACAAATCCAAAAAAAATTCCAATCAATGGTAACATCTCAAATATAAAAAGTTTGGTTTCCTTACAATGCAACATCAATTCTAAGCTTCTAACCAGACTCTGTCAAACAAAATTCAAGTTCTTATACAGTTTGTTTCTCGTTTCATTCTCCATTCTTTCACCACATCATTTTACTTCAATCATTCCATTTTTTCAGGAACAACATGCAAACCCAGAATAATAGCTTCTTACCAGCAGTCAGTGCAAAATGTCATTAAGGATTTCAAGCAATAGTACCAGAAAGAACGGCTTTAATGCATTTTAAGAATAACCACTAATTGATTTAAAACTAAATTCAAATCCAGAGGAAAGATTTTCAGAAACATGGCATTTCCCCATACTCTACTCATTAAAATGGAATATACCATCCTGGGGAGCAAGATTGTTTCTAGGTTCTGCAAGCAAATGCTCAACTTCCATTACTTCATCTTGAAGAGCAGGTACATATGATTCATCCACCTGAACCTAGGGAAAATTAAAACAGAGATACCACAAGTGATACGTTTTAGGCAAACCACATTGCTACTTTGTTTATTTAAATAGTAGAGAGAATTACAAAACACCGAAGTAAATGCATGAACGCATTCACAGAGAAATAGCCTTAAAATTCTTCTGTCAAAATATTAAGCTTGAAAGGACCAAGTATATGTATATGGTAGACCAAGAGAAACTTCCAATCAAAGGTTAAGTTGACTTACACTTACTAAGAAAAATGCAATCTATTCTTCAAAGAAAACAAAGTTGAGTTGTCTGAGGAAACAACCAATCAGTAATAACAAGATAAAAATGATAATACATTTATCACGTTCAACAGTAAGTAGGAAAATGATAAAAATATTTATCACCTTATTACAAACTCTGTTATCCTTTATCAATGTAAAGCTTTGTCATATCTCAATCAACCATTTATTGTCAATTAATCAAGATATTTATGACCGGCACCATAACTAGCTATAAGGTTAAATTCTTTTGATGATATTGAGTTCAACACATCATATGGTAATAAAAGAAAAAACGTTACACTCCTATAGATTTTCTCTGCTAATCATTTTGGATGGAAATATTGTGCTTCATCCTCATATCTTTATTGCTGTTAGAATAGTTTAATTTATCTTCTGATCAACTTTGGAAAAGCTAAATTGTTGTTTTCATTGTCAAAAGAGAAAACCACTACTTGCCACCGTCTATTGTTGTCAGACTCCATCATTATTCATGACAAGCATCTAATTTTATGCACCTCGTTGAACAACAAAGAACACACTATCCACTATCATCGACCAATGTCATTCTCTTCTGCAAACACTGTATTTGGTGCATCTTGTCACAAACAACAAAGAACCCAACAAGCTGCAGAGGCTAAATCTCCCACGTGCCACCTCTTTATGTGTCAAACCAATGTGTTTCTTTCTGGTCACTACAGCGATATCGTGCCTCTTTCATAAGTTTTGTTGGCCTCTCTTGTCCATGTTTCAACCTTAGTTTCTAATTTTGAACTATTGTTTGACGTGCAGCCCTTTAAAAAACCTCTCAGGCCCTCCTGTTTAAACCTCCTACCCTTTTTCAGAATGTCCATAGTACCTACCGCCCCTTTTTTTGAGCTTCTCATGATTACTTAAGAAAATCTTAATGGAAAAAATTACCTCTCTAAGTCCGCATCTGTTTGGGTTACCATCATGATTTGGGCGAGGTAGGAGGTTTTTATTTTATTAATAGATTCTTATGATTTAGAAGATACTGTATCTTATGGTTATTTTATTTTTGGTAGTTATCATAATTTTTGGCTTAGGGATACATGATGTAAAACCTTGGAGGCTATAAGTAAGAAGACAGTTCCAAGGCTTAAGGCCTTGGATTTCCTGGCTTAAAGGACTATTAACTTCGAATCAGATTATTCATTCTCTTTTTTCATTCTCCGGTTTAGAGCCCCAACTCTTGACTAGAATAGATATGAATCTAGAGTATTGTACTATCTTCGTACCAACCCTTCTATGTATTGTTTTAAATCCTCATCTCTTAAACTTTTTTGTGATCACTTGGTCATCCACATTTCTTAAAATTAAAGAAATGGTTCTTGAGCTTAGCAATCATATCCTAGGGTGAGTGACGTCAGCTAGGAAAATATGTTAAATACTCTTTTCCAAAGAGAAATGAAATAAAATGCAACTTTGTTTTTTTCACAAATTCATTTTGGCATTTGAGGTCCATGTGTCATATATTGTGGGTTCCAATACTTTGTTACATTTATAGAAGAATATTGCAAGAGCCATCAAATGTTTTTTTCTAAGATATTCTCATCTCCAAAAAGTGTATCAATGCTATTCTCAGAAAACTAACAGGTACTACATGTCGATGGGTATCACATGTTTTTCCAAATATTCCGTTCTTTCTTTTCTCCCCTATAAGGTGCTAGTTTTGTCCAACAAGTCTTACCTATCCCATTAGTTGAACCATTGTAATTCCCCCCTTATGAATTCAGAATCAAACAACTACTTAAGTTCCTCGCTTACTACAATTCTACCAGAACCATCACCGCCTCCTTTAATCCCTTACCACTACAAAACATAGACCTTGGATTCCATTTATATGTTCTAAGCGTAATACATACACTTTGTATGCTCCAATATGAGGAGGAACGATTGAATAGTTTAATTTATCATCATACCAACTCTAGAAAAGCTAAAAATTTTGCTTCTTGTTGTAACTATCTATCACCTAGAGTTCTAGGTGTAGTCTTTTTATATCTTCCTTTTGTATATCGGATGTAAGACCTCATGAATCAACCGAGGTAATCCTCTCTCATTAGCACTTTCTCATACTTTTATTCTCAAGTGATGTAAAAGGTGAAGCATACTGTGAATGTCTCATTACATTAAACAAAAGAAGATTGTCAAGGACTAATTTGTACCATTTATTTTCTTAAACAAGACAAGCATACCATGTTCATACAAACAATCAGTATTCTAGTGGAATATATGTATAATGTATGAAGATGACTCACTTCCAAATTCAGGATCTATTCAAGCAACATTTGTAGCATTTAAAACTTGAATCGTTTAATGTAGTGGAAACTTTTGTCGTAAAAAGTCTCTACTTATTAAAATACCAGTTAATATACTAGACATTTCTCGACAGTGCCTTACGGGACACAATTTCTAGCACTAAGACCTAACAAATAAAATGAAATTCTCATACAGTATAGCAATTATCATAATACATTGCCTAAACCTGCATTCTATGCAATAAAATATAATTGAATAATTCACACTAAACCCACTGAAACTAGGAATACTAAGTAACTTAACACTAGGAGCGAGGTGTCAAAGTATTTCCAACCATGAAATATAATTACAACAATCACAATCATGATCAGAAATATTTAATTAGGTGCAACAAGTATGAGATAATCAAATACACTAAATAGATACATTTTTAGATGCTGCAAAATTCAGAAAAATGCAAATGGAGAAATATGATAGGTTGAACTCAATATTTGTGATTAAAACATGACCAGAATCCTTACTCTTTGGCATTTCCTATTGGAACACTTCCGCAAATAATCTTCACAATCCATCTCATGTTCTGTTGAATAGCATCCTACAATTTCAACATACATAAGATTAATCATTTTATTCTCATTTATATCCAGATATATAAATATATTTACACACACATTCTTATGAAGAGAAGAACAAAAGCATATATAATATAACATTTATGTGTGTGACTTGTGTAATACGCACCGAAGTACTTGGGCAAGTCACCATCAAAAAAGAGATATTAAAGAGGGAGAACCAAACATTTAAATATTTCACCAAACAATCCATACTACTCGATGTAAAACTTGAGCACCTCATGCTGCCCACATCTCTATCAGTGTACATTGTCACAAACGCAAGATCTTCACTCGTAAAAATATATATACATATATTGAAAAGACAAATTTCAGGTACAGTAGCATAGGTGCTTTTAGCATTGTTCTGCAATAAAAATTGAAGTTTTACCTCAGTAAATTGTAAAATAAAGGTCAGTACACGTTAACATGATAAAACTAGTTTTTAATTGGAAAAATAACACTAAAAGCACCAATCATCCTACATCTACGTTTTTCCCATGTTGAAATTGTAAGACTACAACATGGAAAGAACAACCACTATGTTAACACTGCAACTATTTATGTAAACATAAATAAAAAGAAAAATGAAAAATAATATTCATCAATCAGTATGACTGTTTGGATGCATGTGTAGGTTGAAAGTAAGAAATCATTTGTCTCTTGGGAGACAATACATTATTTATGTTAATTTCATATACAATGCATTTACGCAAAAAAATATTACGCATAAGCAATGTTGTGAACTCATTCATTCCAAACAAAAGTGCCTATGACCAAAAGGATATACATATATGCCAAACCAAACAAAAAGTTCATCTCTTTCCATCACTAATAATTCCCAAAAGTCCTGCGTTGATTGTCCATTAACAACTTCCATACCTCAGATTATTCATCATTGTTCTTCTATCAGTATATAACAAATAAAAAAACAATGGATTTCAAACACATGATTGTCAAAATTTAAAATAAATTCTTGCACAAGGCGGACAAAAGAAAACAAGTGGGAGGCCGTATGTCTCTCTTAAGAGAGAAACAGAACAAATAAAATGAGATTACATAGCCCTCTCATCGTGTGTGTGTGTGTGTACATATATATATATATATATATATATATATATATATATATCCTTTAGAGAACTAAAAGGCCAAGAACATACAGAGGCTACAAAAACACTCCCACTGATACAAAGCTCATTGAAAATCCATACATTTCTAAATTCACAAGATCCAAACCACAGCCAGAAAACCATAACCACACCAACCACAAAATATTCCCTCTCTTAGTCCAATCATAACTTTCTTTACCTTCAAACCACACAATCACACACACTCAACCACAGTAACCAAAATTACGACCACCACTGCTGCTCATACTAAATTACATAAATACCAGTGAACAATTATATTTAATAAAATATAGACAAAAAAAAAATCCCTAAAGGTCGTCAGACGAGGTAACAATTTGAAAAGTAATCCTAACACAGATAGTTAATAACTATGAAGACAATTTATATCGTCGTGAAGCTGTCAATTAACAGCAGTATGTAAAGCAGAGATTAAAACACACTATAACTATTTAAGTCTTTTACAATTAAATAATAAAAAGCAAGAATATAGCAGTCTCCATTAATAGCTATAGAAAACGCAATCCAACTATTTCGCCCGTAATTTTCTGCTTCATATTTTATCGGAAAAATCGAGCTACTTAAGACAACAAGTGTCATCGAGAAATTAGAAACGAAGAAATGAACTATGCAAATCGAAAACCCCAACCTCGCTCATTCATCGGCCAAAGCAATCCCGAACTAGCCTATCCCTAACCTTGGCAATCAGAGAGTGAAAACAGAATTAAATTAAAATAAGAAGAAAAAAAACGAACACAGAAAACACTAAGATCTAATCCACAGAAGAAAGCAGAGAGAAAAGTAGCAAGAACTATGTCGAAGATCGAACCTCGAAGTGTTGAATTGAAGAGAGAGAGACAGAGGGTGAGAGTTAGAGAGAAATTCGAGCGAATGTTCGAAACCGTAAAAAGCTAAAACCGCCAAAAAGCGACACGAAACGGAGTGATGGGAGGTGCGCTGTTTTTATTCGACGGCATCCCAAGTTTTTTCTTTTTCTTAATTTTTTATTTTATTTTTTCCGACGCTGGTTGTCATCCAAATTGTGCGTTTCGAGTTTGCTGAGACCGGACACGTGTGCCACAGTCACTGGTTCTGTTTGTGGTCGCTTTCTTACTCCTGACGCTGTCACATCTTAACGCTGTCATAAAAATCCGTTACTCTCCCACTTGCTTTTGCTGTTTGCTTTACCATAGCGACTACCACGACGTCGTTTTGTTCCGTTCGTCCATCACTCGAAGCTACTACTCAACTCAGCTCACTCATCCATCCATCGCGTTTTTCTCGTGTGATTCTGTATTAGCTGTACATGTTTTTTTTTTTAATTTAAAATTTTTATTTTCATTGCCGGTTTTTCTAGCACATGACGTTATTTTAGTAAAAATAAAAACGAGTTTGTGCTAAACATTTTATTTTATATTTCAAAATTATTTGTAAGTTTCTAACATAATTGAAAGAGATTTGAATATTCATTTACTTACATGTAATTATGTCATCTAAGTACAAATTATTGTTAATTTGATTTTTAAAATATTATTATACATATTATAAAGAATATCTTTTATTAAATTCTAGTAGAAATACAGGAGTTTATGTGTGTCTTGATAACAACTCAAATTAGACGTCTACATATATTATGTAAAAATTTCTCACAACTTCTCATTAGCTTATATTTTATGTGACTTAGATCATCTGAAACAATAAAATTTTTATTCTAACATATGTGCCAATAATTAATACACAAATCAAAAATAATTTACATATCTTCTGAGTATTAAAAATTTAAGTATGAATTAAAGTCTCACATTGAGTAAAAATGAAAAAATTGAATGATATATAAGAAAAACAGGATCCATAAGCATAAAGCTTTAAGATTTTATCTTAGAAATGGTATTAGGTTTCTTATATGAGCAACTTGTACATAAGAGATAGTTAATACCTTTAGTGTTTCCAAGTAAAAAAAATTCTATCCGTGGTATCAAATTCAGATTTGACTTAGTGCTCAACTTAGGGAGTGGTGATAAGACCCAATGGAGGTTAGAATTAGTGAAAGTGTGTTAAGATAAACAGATGGGACAAATGTTCTATAGTGGTAGAGACCAATGATAAAAATTCAACTCACTTTTGGGGAAGACAAGTATGAGTTGAAAGTGGTATTAAATATCTTATATGAGCAATTCGTACCTCAAACGTGGTTAATATGTATAGTGTTTCCCAATAAAAAAATTCCAATATCCAAATATGTGATCACAATTCATACAAGTCATATCGTTCTCAATAAGTGGTTAATCTCTATGGTTTTTCCCAATTAAAAATTCCAACACACAAATATGTGATTACAAATTCATACAAGTCCTATTGTTCTCAATAAATGGTTAATCTCTATGGTTTTTCTTAATAAAAAATTCCAACACACATATGTGATTACAAATTCATACAAGTCATGTCATTCTCAATAGGTAGTCATGTTTCCAAAAATAAAATCCAACACCCAAATATGTAATCACAATTCATGCAATCCTATCATTCCCAATTAATCATTTCCATACAACAAAATCACAAATCAATTAAAAGAGAAAAAAGAAGTTTCAATTCTTTTAGATTGAAAAAAAAAACATTTCATTTGAGCAAGAAGAGGGTCATGAGGCAAGTCTAGATCTCCATTCTATTTTTGCTTGAGCGAAAATCCACTACTTTAGCAAAAATATCATACATAACTTCATCTAGTAGAAGAAATATATTTTAAAAGTTTCATCCAAAATCAGTTTAGCAAATATAACTCTCAAACACGCTTTAATTGATAAGTATAAATTTAAAATATTTGAAAGGTCATTCTTCATTTACTTTGATTCAATAATAATTCAACTCATAAACTAAAATTATAGGAAACTAATTATACTTCATCAAAATTATATTCACAACCCAGTTTAATAAATTTTATACCATAACACACTAAACCAATTTCTTACTAAGAGTATTCAATTCAAAAACTCTAAAATAATAATTTCACTACACCATTGTATATATTACGCAATACTTACATGACAACAACTCAAAAACCATTCCTTAAAATAAGAATAAACCACACTTTTTTATTGATGGTTATATATTGAGTTTATTTGCCTTTAATTCAATAGTGTATAGTTGTTTCCATTTCTTTTAAGAAATATGTTAGAAAATGTAAAAAATTATAGGCAACAATTATTAAAATGTGATAGCTTATATCAAACTTTAAAATTTGTGGGTAGTGTAGACCACGTATTTAACAGTGTGAGCAATTTAGACCGTGTATTTAAAAGTGTGATTAGTTTAACTTTAAATATTTAAAATTACCACCATGTGAGCCAATAATAATTAAATTGTTGCAAGGTGCATCAATGATATCGTGACGAAGATCAAATGGACCAAGTCACAATCAAATTATGACGCTTAGACGGTTATATTTCTAACGATTAGCTATAACTTTTATTAGCTATAACTTTTATTAGCTATGGCTTTTGGCTTTGTGATAAGCACTAAATCTAACAATTAGTATTACACTTAATGTCACGAGTTCAATTCTCTCTAGAATAATCGTTAGATATTAATAAGTGATGATTAACTATTTTAAAGAAATTTATTTAAAAAGTGATTTATTAATTATTTATATTAAAAGACTTATTTTATTTTAAAAAAAATTTCTAAGAAATAAAAGATTTGTGAATAATTATTAAGAGGACATTAAACAAACTTTCAACAAGATATATAAAGCAGTTACTATAATATAAGTGGATTGAATACGATGATTATTCCTTAAACATATCTATTAAAAAGATATAAGATTTATTATGTGTATGATTTTGATTATACAAAACAGATTTAAAAAGACTTTCCAAGAAACAAAAACAAAAAGGTAGTAAAAGATATATTTGATGTCTTGTGGTTATTAGAAGGATCATATAAAATCTTTTAAGAGTATCTAGGGTTTTAAGGGTGCGAATGAATCCTATAAATATACAAACGAAACCAGTGAGTGAGTGTTATGCTTGCCGAGAAAGAACGTTATTAGATTGAAGGAAAAATGAGAGTAAGATTCAAACATAAGGAGAAACTTTGAAGGTTTACATACTAAATCCAATTAGGGAAGTTAATATTTTATGATTGTGAGATGATTATCAATATGCATTGTCATGTTTTGTGTTAATGAATTGATGATATGTTTGAGCATGTCTCCATGAATGCTGACGAGTGTAAGCATGTCTCCATGAGTGCTCTTAGATGTCTAAGTGTGATTAGACGAGTGTGACTATGTCCCAATGAGTGCTCCTTACCATTTAAGCAAGTCCCTATGACCTGCTACGGTTTGAGTAGGTCCACATGACCTCTTCGAGTTGGACAGGTCCCCATGACTACTACAATTTAAGCAAATCCCCATTATTGCTACGGTTTGGACAATTCCACATGACTACTACGGTTTGAACATGTCTCCATGATTGCTACTACGAGTTGGCCAGGTCCTCATGATTGCTACGGTTTGGGCATGTTGCCCTACTACTACTAGTTGGGCAAGTATTCATGCTTTCTACTAAATGATGTGTTCTGATATATTGGATATTGATAATTCTTTGATTGCAATCTATGTTAAATTATCTTACCCTTCAATTTGTGGTTGTAGTTTCTATTTGTGATGATCGTGTGCGTAACATGAGAATATATGATAAAATAAGATGCACGATATTATTGAGGAGTTGAGTGTGGGATAAAAGTGGACTAGATGTTCGTGTTTTTATAGGCTTTTCAAATATTTTTCTTTCATTTATGTAAGAATAAGGATGTACGTGATGATTATTTATCTTTAAACAAATTTAAAAGTTAATTAATTTTCTTGAAGGATATTTTTTTTTTTTGCCAATTCACATTATACATATTCTAAGTCCTTTTTAGTATTATTGCTTTGTATGTTTATAGATTGTTTAAAATATATTAAGCAATTAACATTTTCAAATAGTATACTTTTTTTCCTTTTGAACCTGTTTACTTTAGTTTTTACCCAACCAACCATCTTAGTTATTAGTGTAAACTTATGCAGACAGTATGATTTATTAATAAAATTATTCAGCTTTCTTTTGATAGTATATGGTTAGAACAACTTCGAAATAATTCTAGACATTCCCATTAAAAAAGTATTCTTTTCAAATGTGTTTATTGGTTTTGACATGGATCTTAAAGAGTTTTTTTTACAAATCTATGTTTATTGATTGATTATGGTAGATTTGTGGGAGCTTACTAGCTCTTTTTCAAACTTCAATCCATGTAATTTCATATTGCTTCTAGCTTCTAGGTTTTCATAAAATTTATTGTAATGCTTTGGTATAGCAGTGTTAACTATGCTTAGGTAGTAATTGGCAGTGAAGTAAATTGATTGTCACTTTCCTTGTTGATGGAAAAGTGGCTTGCTTGAATGCCAAATGATGGAAGAGGACCAATGCACTCTTCACTGAATTACAAAATGGACACCAATGATGGAATATGACCCAAATGATGGAAGAAGTTTTGGTGCCAAACGGTGGAAACCCACTTCACAAAGTTGAAGAAAACTCCATGTATGATGCGTCTGGATGCAGAAGCTTGAATGAGAATGCATTTGGAGAGTGGTTTAGATGTGTGTCTTGAAAAATGTTAGGCCAACCCTCAAGGAAAAGGTCTAGGAGAAGTCAAGTAGACAATCTATCATAATGAACTTAGAACAAAGGAGAGATACAAATTTGGCCTAAATTCTCTTTATTATTTCTAACTTGATTTACAAAGCTTGAGTCACTCTTATCTATAGGATTTAGGAGTGAACCCAAGTCTCAAAAAGATATAAAGAACCTTGAAACCAACAAACTCTAGAACTTTTGATACGATCCTATCCAGGAAAGAGTATGGTCGTTTCTGAATTTGAATCCTCAAGAGGCACGACACGAATAAATCAGAGAAGAACGCGGAATAAGACAGAGATGGAGGACGCCACAATCTAGCAAATTGATAAGTCGAGTGAAGATTCGCCACAAAGATGTTAATCTTTGATAAGAACCAGAGGCCTAAGCCAAGAACAAAGAGAACCCTCTCTTTAATGAAAATCAAATTCAATATATGACTAAAAGTGTCTGCAATAGTTTTTGGTACCTCTATATATAAGTACATGAGTTTAAAAAAACCTAAGAACCCTACAAGAAGGCCTAAACCACAACATAAACTACTTTATAAAAGAAAGCCCAAAGCCTAAAAACATAACTTATTTCCTAAAAGAAAACCCAAAGTTTAAAAATATAAATTAATTTCCTAACAATTATCCTTCAAGAGTGCTCCAAGCCATGATTTTCATATCCTTTGAATTCCCACTTGTAGTTGCTTGTAGTATCAAGAGTCTTGAATAGATGTGATTTTCCAATCTCTTGCTCATTGCCCTTGTCATAGGTCCTTTGAATTATAAATGTTCATCTTTAAGTTCTTCTTGTATGGAATCTTGGGATAGTGCTCTATCATTCCCTCCTTCTTGAAGAGAATTTGTCCTCAATTTGTCTCACTTGAAGATTCTTTATCATTCTCTCCTATTTGGAGAGAATTCGATCCGAATTCTAGAAGGTCCTATGCACAAACACAAACATAAATCAAAGACACAAATCGAAAATAAAATAATAGAAATTCTACTAAAATGAGATTTGGATCCTGAAAGAGGTCAATCTCTTATTATAAAA
>Ga0214542_1000963_pt1 | contig 56883 bp, 42 predicted proteins | sample CNSS1metaG_FD_160096 | JGI IMG/M metagenome (GOLD analysis project Ga0214542, IMG submission 160096) | Root nodule microbial communities from cowpea collected in UCLA plant growth center, Los Angeles, California, USA - CNSS1 | ecosystem: Host-associated > Plants > Roots > Nodule | place: USA...
ATGTTTTTTCCTTTCTTCTTTCTCTTTTAACTGTTTCAAGATTGTTCTTAATCTCTATTACCACGAAGTTTTTAAGAGGGAAGGTGGTTCATGCTCAAACCCCATTTTCGTCTTCCTTTGCATGCTTAAAACGTAGTAGGAATCCTCACATTCTTCTCACGTATCATTCATATACGATTGTCATTTCCACGTTGGAAATACACTCTACATTCGTGACTTAGGGATTGATATTTTTAAATTCATATCAAAAATCACTTAGAAAGTGATATTTAAAATTATAAAAAAAATTGTTTTCTTATTTTTTCGTGCACAAAAGCTAAGTAAGTGACAACAACAAATATAATTTCAAATAATATATCATATCAAAAAAATTATTTAATTTTAGATTAATATTATTTCAATTAATTTTTAATCTAGTAGTTGAGATAAATAAATTTTGTCATAATCAACAAAACAACACCAGAATCTTTAATAATATTAACTCATTTGAATTCTTAAGGTGTTGAACTAAAGTTTTTTCTATCAATCTATTTCATTTTATTTTATATTAAAACTATTTCAATTAATTTTATGTAAAACCCTCTTTTTCTGTCCTAATTTTTAAAGGGTTGTCCCTAATTTAATGGGCCTAAGGCTGGCCCATAGGGTGTCCAAGACCCCTAAGGCAGCCAAACCTCTCTCACTTCTGTCATTCTTGCAAAAACAGTACTCTCACACTCTCCTTCTCCACTAGCCCCAATCTTGGTCAAGTAGCTCAACCCCATTTCTTGTTCCATTTAAGTTATTCTCCGGCTCATACTTCTCCTCTCTAGGCATATTTTCGTATTTTCCAGTTAGGGTTTTGTAGTAAACTCATTTTAAAATCTGTTGCGCTATCTTTTCATAAATCTGTTTCGTGAGCTGTCGAGCTCGGCTATTGGGTATCGAAGTCCTTGCTAGCTTATTTCCAAGTAAGGGAAGCTAGGTTTATGTATTTAAAGTTATTTTGCCGATTTTTGGACTGTTTGTATGGCTGTGATTCTTGAATGAGGCTATTGGTCGAATAAAAATGTATGGTGTGCGAGTATGTTTGATTGATGTAGCGCTACTCTTTTTCTGCATTGCACACTTTTCGTAAAATGAGGATTCCTACTGTGTTAACCGTTGGATCGAGCTAAAATTTTAGCAGCCGATTCTTAACACAAAATTCTTGACTTTGACCGGTCGGATCTTTAATCGGAGATCCGTAGTGAGAGCAGTTTTTATCTATCACAAGGTCACTGAAGTTTGGTTGTTGACAACACTGCACACTTTTCGTAAAATGAACGTTACTACTTCGTTAACCGTTGGATCGAGCTGATATTTTAACAGTTGATTCTTAACACATAGTTTTTGACTTTGACTGGTACGATCTTGAATAGGAGCTCTGTAGTGAGAGTAGTTTTTATCGCAAGATCACTGTAGTTTAGTTGTTGACAACATTGACCTTGTTGCTTGTTTGGTTTACAACTTTCTTTATAGATATTCAATTAAGTTTGTTCTTGTCTCATTTGGTTCTTGATTCAATCATATTTAATTTGAATAGAAATACAAAAAATTTCTAAGCTTTACACAAGTTGCAGTTTTATTTCTAGAATCCCTAAATCGTTTGCATAATGTGATGTTAAGTTGAATTGCTATGTTGAAGCATGAGATGAGTGAATTGTTCGAAAAATGATTACTCAAAATAATACTAATAATAATATAAATATGAAATAATATAATAATAATTATTAAATCAATAATAATACTAAGACAATATATAAAACAATGAATTTTAATCAAAGATCAACAATTATAATAACAATAATAAATAAAATATAAAAGGTAAGGAGTAGAAATATCCTTGGGTTGAGGCACGCATAACGCTATCCTTAGAGAGAAAACGCCCCTACTGCACAGGGCTAAACAAATACACAATCATACACAATTATATGTGTTTCAAATCATAGCGTTTCTCTCCCAAGATACAACAACCCGTCAGATCGATCGAGTGCAGCGAAGGATCTCCGAACCTTATGAACACCAATGTCTTAAAGATAATATAAAGAAGAAAAGAATAACACTTCTAAAAATACTCTAGTGTTTGTTGTCTCTGTTCTTGTGTCTTTCCCCATGCACTTATGTGGTATTTATAGGTAAAAAAAGGAGACAAAGAAGTAAATAGTAATAAGAATATAGCTGTTAGCCATTAAAAACATTAACCCATAAATTAAAGGTTTATAAAACATGAGTAACAGTAGAATTTTTATTTTAATTATTTTACTTTTTAAATTATATTAAAATATTTCTAACATGAATATGCATGAGTAAGAGGGTGTATGAGTTGTGAATGATGAGCTTGGATAAATCTTGGCATGTGATTTCAATGAAATGGTTGGTATCAAAATGGCATGGTATTAGTATGAGGTGAAATTCTATATTCATGGATTGGGAATGATGAGTTGGAATGGATTGAACATCGAATATGAATGAAGATTTGGTTATAAAGGTTGGCATGAGAGTTATGTGCATGATAAATCTTTCTTGATTGATTGAGTATGATTGGTCTGTGTCAGTGCGTAATTCCTTGGAATCTCTAGGTGAGATTTCAGGGTCGTGCTTTCGTGGTCGGGATGTAATTCCATGGCCCCTATTAGTGGATGTCCATGGTGGTGCCCCGTCTATATAACTTGGTAAGGATTCAAGGTAAGGATTGCATCCTGACACTCTAAGGAGTCAGTTCGTCTCACTTAGAGCGGACTGACTCCTGTGGTGAGAGTAGCAGGAGACCTGAAACTCATTAAGGGCTAACCTTGTGTGTGGGGGAGTTGAGTCATTGTAACACATAGCTCGGGGGTGAGCAGAGGTATCCACCACAAGTCAGCGTTGATGTATATTGGACTGTGAAAGTATACCTGATTGCATGATGAAATTTTTTTTGACTCTAGCTTAGCCTTTGCTTGTTTGATTACTTGTATGTTGTTCTTCTACTTTTGCGATGATCATCAATTTATTGATGAGCAGATACGAGAGGAAATCATGGTCAACAGGGAAGAGATGAATCCGCTGCATAGTCTTCCTGGGCTAGACTTCTTGTGCTGATTGGGCTTTTCTTTTAGGACAATGGCCTATGTATTGTCTGGCCTTTGGGCTTCTTTTTTTGAAAACTTTGTCGTTATTTCTCTATGTTTTATTTTGACATCGTGGTATGCCTTGATTACTGTACGGGGTTGTGATAGTATTCTAGGACTGCTTAACTGAGGGGTAAAATAGGAAAGGAAAAGTTTGAAAGTGCAGAGAAAAAAAAAAGTAGGATGCAAGAAAATTTTCCTTAAAAGTTATGGAAATATCAAGTTATCAACTATTTGTTCAGTACAGGGGTGGCAAAGGACCGTTAGTCTATTTTGACTCGGACTACATAACTCTTCAAATTTGTGGGTTACATGCAGATTAGTATATTCTTGACTCTTTTTATTTTATTTTTTATTTTTTTAAATTAAAAATAGATTAATTAATTAAATTTTTTATATTGTATTTTTTAAAGATATAAATATATAATACTATTATAATTTAAATCATAAATGTTTAAAAATTAAGTTTCAAATATTAATTATAATAAAATAATATAACATGTAAATATAATAATTATTTTAATTTATTTAATTAAAAATATTAATTGATCAATTAAAATTTTAAAAATATTTATATAATTAAATTTATTTTAACTATTTATTTATAAGTATATATATACAAATTAAAAAAATATTGCGAACTAGTCCCGATAAATAATGAGACTAAGTTTGACACATCTAATTTTGCATTGGTTTTCTGTCTCTCACTCTTGTTAGTCTCACGCTTGTAGTAAAACAAGAATATGAGACTATTTGTTTATACGATTTTGAGATTAACAGCACCACCTCCTCTGCCCCGGGTTCTATTCTTTTGCCTAATATTTCACTAAAGACAAAATACATATACATTACAATTCAAAATAATTTTATTTTTTAATTTAAAATTCTATTATATATTATTATATTGAAAAGAACGTCAATTAGTTCATTTAAAATTCTAATATATGTTACTATATTATTACAAACAGTGTCAATTAGTTGTATTTTTTCAAAAAAGTTTCAAGTGGTTGTATTTTCTATTTTCTCTGGCATTGAATTATGCATTGCTTGGCACTAAACTAGTTAATAACCCACGTGTTGTATTGTTTTCCTCAACTTGGTTACTAACTTGGCCTGCATTTATAAGTTGATAAACGAGCTTCTTCTTTAATTTCAAAGATTTGTTTCAACATAAATAAAATATCTCTCTACTATCGGAACTTTCAGGACCTTTAAAAATATAAGAGATATGATATATACGAGAGATATATATGTGATATGTTATACGGAAGAACATGTTTTTATATGTTATTGATATATCCTATATAGAATAAAATATAACAAAATATCAAATATAAAATAATTACAATATCTCACTCTTAATATAAAATAATAACTAATTTTCTAAAACTGAAATATATATCTAAAACTGAAATATTTTCTAAAAAATAATTTAAATTTAAAAAAATATTAAATAATATTCATGACACTTTCCCAGTACAAAGTTAAGTTTCATTTTGAAATCCGAAGAACTGAACATGATTTGTTTGGAATCATTACCGGTCATATACGTTCACAATATAGAGCAAAAAATGAAAAATAGTTTGTAAAAAGAATGTAAAGTGAAAAATTATTAGTGTAGAAAAATAACTAAAAAGAAAGTTTCAAGGAAAGTAAAAAGAATCATATCATTTGTTTCCTCGTGTTTACTTTCCAATGAAATATGAAGAGAAAAAAGTGAAAACTATACAAAAATATCGCATTTTTCAAAATTATTCTTCTCTTGGCACAATAATAAATCGCATTTTATCGATACAATTCCTTAATTTTAATTAGTTTATTAATTTAAAAACTTGCTTAATGTTTTCTCATCCTAATAAACATATATATCTAAAGGAACCCGTGATGAAGCTACTATACTATGCCAAGTGGTAATAATAAATATATTTATGTTTCTACTACGTACGTGCCCAAATAAAATATCAACGAAACACCGATGAAAAACTATGGGTTGCTTACCAGCAGATTTGCTGAAACAAGTATTCATATTAAATCAGAATAATAAAATAATAATAAAGATTATGTATTTTTTACATACATTTTTCTGTTATTAAAAATAAATAAATAGCCATACAGTCACAATAAAAGAAAAAAAATATATACTATAGATCGTGGAAAGTTTATATCATCTAAATATTTTATTATAAGAGATAAATTAACTTTTTGTTTTATATTTATTGAAATCAGGTGTATGTGTTATACAACTACCTTTAATTAATTTATTTATTGAATTATACAATTGGTTAGATGACAAATAAAATTCGATTTATCAGTATTGTATGAATTTATTTTGATGTTAACGAAGATATTTAAATTGATAGATAATATTTGAATTTGAATTTTTAAACAAATGAGTTTACATATATTTATCCTATTATCACTTTCATTATGAGTTTTCCATTTTAAATTACTGAATTGTGCACAAAGGAGAGGGAAAAGCAAAAGATTAATAATACATTTATTTTTAATTTTCTAGCCAAAACCAACTATCCTAATAAAAACGTTCATATAATAGAGCCTCTTTCATATATTGTAATAGTAAAACATCTCACTCTTACCCAATTCATCATTCAGGTTTATTATAAATAATTGGTTGGTTAAACGTGCTTTAATGAAAAATACATTCCTTACTGATTTAATCCTTCAACAACTATAGACCAATATTGATAAATAAATTTGTTCTTGTCGATATTATCTGAACTCTTCTTTGTTTTGACAAAGATTCCCATATTAACTAAGTATGGGATAAAAGAAATATATGATTTTTTTTAATTAGGTATGAGGATGAAGATATATATATTTGTCCCATTCTTATTAAAGATGACAAATAAATTTGTCATTGTGGGTATTGTCCGAATTAATCCTCGTTTTGATAGAAAATCCTTACATTGACTGGATATAAGTATGGAAATGGAGAATCCCCGACTTTCTTAATTGGCTATGGAGATGGCAATGTACATGTCTGTCCTCGTCCCTATACCTGCCATATATCCTTGTCCTCATTTAAATTATTAAAATATTCATAGTCAATTAATAGTAACCTTTATATATCTACACACACACACACACACACACACACACACACACACACACACACACACACATATATATATATATATATATATATATATATATATATATATATATATAATATTCATATATAATATTCATGTCATATCATTTGCTTTCGTTGTGTGATTTCATTCAGTAGTCTCTCAAATTATTTCTAAGACTTACATTTTTTGACAATTTTTTTATATTTTTATTTATTGTTTATTTTTATCATATAGAATACTATTTTGATATATTTTATATAATTATTTTTTATTTTCTAACTCATTATCATACTGTAATTTTGTTACTATAATTGTATAAATAAAGTTTATTTACTATAATATAAAAGTTTAATGTAATTGCCATGAATTTTTTTATCATCATCTAATATATATTGAAATTCAAAAGATACGATATCTATGTTAAAATTATAATATTATTATTTTAATATTTCTTCTTTGGATGATTTTGATCAAATGATGTATTATAATTTTTATTGGTGTATAAAAAAGAGATTCATTAGAATTTAAAAAATTGAAGTAAGTAGACATTTAAAATATATTTAATTTGAATTTTTTTTAATATTTTTTAAAAATACTCTTAAATTTTATCAACTAGGTTTCATTAATGTTTGCTAATTTAATAAATATTTTAATTCTCATTAAATTTTATTTGATATTCTAATTTGAAATGTATATAGTTATAATTACAATTTTGTTCTAAATATTTGGTATCGAAGAAATAACTCTCATCCTAATATTGGACATTTGATAATATTATATTTCACTACAATAATTTATTATTATTTTATAAAACTTAATAATTAATATTGAAACAGTAAGAAAACAGATAGGGTTAGGGTACGAGTATATATCCGTTACCCGGTGGGAATGGATATGAGACAAAAGTTTGATACCGTTGGGTTTGGATATAAGGATGAGGATGATTTTTTCTATGGGATGGGTATGGATGGGATAATGAAACTCGTCCTGCCCCCTCGCCTCGTTGTCATCTGTAGTGACCATACCCTCCGTAATACTCATCTCTATCGTATCCCCATTTCCGTTTGAATTATCAAAATACTCAAGTCTATTAATGTTTGAAAATTTAATAAATGTTTTAGTTTTTATGAAATTTTATTTGATATTTTAATTTCAAACATATACAATTATAATTCTTTTTTAAATATTTGATATTAAAGAAACAAGAATAATATCCTTTTAATATTGAATATTTAATAATATTATGTTTCTTTTACAGTAATTTTTTATTATTTTATAAAAATGTATTAATTGATATTTAAACATTAAGAAGCATGTATGGGTACGGTGGAGGATGTGAATGCGACAAAAATGTGATACCCGATACGTCGGTTGCCATTCTACCAACAATGTTAAGAAGTAGATTTTAAGCCTTACTCAACCTCACAAAATCAGCTTGTAAGGTGAGGCGTTGCACCGCTCTGATACCGTGTTAAGAAGTGAACTTTAAGTCTATACTCAACTCTATAAAACAAACTTATAAGGTGAGGTTTGCACACCACTTATCTATCATGAAATTGCCTTATCTCTAGTCGATGTGAGGCTTCCAACAAACAACTCTTTATTTGAGTTTTACATATCCTTTATTTACACAAACACATATAATAGATAAATAACAAATTACAAATCATCTTTCTCCTCGTACATAAGCCTTGCAAATTTATGAAATTATAACTTTTTCCAATGTTAGTTATTGAATACGTGTTATTTTGACATATAAAAGAAGGTATATATCATTTTAACACTAAATTAGTGATCATAAGTTTTGTTTTAAATCTTAATTTGTTGTAAGAAAAAAATATTTAAACGAGTATACCCATGACCTAATAATGACAATATACATGTATAAAATCCAAAATATAAATTTGGATTTCTGAGCACGAATCAAGTATATTTAAGGAAGAAGGGAAACATAGTACAATCGAACTATGCATGTTTTATGCCGGTTGCCATGGTGGTATCTCTTATACAGACATAGCATTATTTAACTGCCTAAATGAATTAATTACGATTTTTCTACTTTTAATTATGATAACATAAATAAAAAACTATATAGAAGCAACTTGTTATACAAATAATGTTCAACTTGTTATTATACTTTGATTTATGCAAATAGATTTATTATATTGGATGTATCCACTTGTTTATGTTTCTTTCTTTATGAGTGTACCGATACGAGGACCACGTACTTTTTGTGTATAAATAGGTGAGATTAGAGCTTGGCTTCCTCACAACTACTCTCAAATATCAAACATTAGTAAGAAATTGTGGTTGCTATAGCAATGAGTTCAATAGTGGAAAAGAAGAAGTTGGTGAAGGGTAGGGTGGTGTTGATACGGAAGAGTGTGGTTGAAAGCATAAACAATGTTAAGGGTCTTTTTGCCACCGGCATCAAGATAGTTGAACATTCACTCGAACTTGATATCACTAAGTCTGTGACTTTCAAGTTGATTAGTCGTACCAAGTCAGAGAATCGTTAGTTTTCTCTCTTTTTCATGTTTTTTCTTTTCAGTTCACACTATGCATTATCATTATAAAACTTTTCCTGTTATCAATCTTTCTAAAATAGTTACATTGATCATCAAAACCAGTAGTTTATATCATATATGATGATTTGTAATCAAATGTAAAAACGTCTCTGCATTCCTTGAACATGTATTATTTTTGGATTCTGATTTGTTTGCATTTTGCAGCAAGTGTTGTGGCAGGGAAAGTTGCAAAAGATACCTACTTGGCGAATAAGGTTTCTGTGTTACGAACCTCGGGAGGGAGAGCGGAGGAATTTGATATTTATTTTGAATGGGATGATAAAAGTATGGGAATCCCAGGAGCATTTTACGTAAAAAGTTTTATGAATGATGAGTTTTTCCTTGTTAGTGTTACTCTTGAATATCCATCTCAAACAAGTGAACACGACGTGAACAATATTCACTTTGACTGTAACTCCTGGGTTCATAACCATAAGGGTTACAAAACGGATCGCATTTTCTTTGCCAACACTGTAAGTGAAATAATGATTTTTGTTATTTCGTTTCTTAATTTAAATGATGAAACTATATATTTATGAAAAAATATGCATTGCAGCCCTATCTTCCCGGTAAGACACCAGTGCAATTACAAACGTACAGAAAAGAAGAGTTGAAGAATTTAAGGGGAGATGGAACTGGAAAGCGTGAGAAATGGGATAGGATTTATGATTATGATGTTTATAATGATTTAGGGTTTCTTAACAGTGATGGAGCAGAAGATCACCCAGTTCTTGGAGGCCTCAAATATCCCTATCCTCGTAGGGTTAGGACTGGGAGAAACCTCATCCGCAACAACAAAAATGGTGAGTTACATTTAATCATGATTTAATTTCTTGATGATAAAAGTTTGAATATGCTTAATTTCTGTGTTGAAAGGTGATCAATACGAGAAATCGGACGAGGTTTATGTGCCAAGGGATGAAAATTTCAGTCACGAGAAGACTTCAGAATTCATTCAAATAGGAACGAAAACTCTAGCGGGAAGAGTTGAACCTTTGCTCCTTTCTATGTATTTAAATACAACATCAAATGAATTTAATAGCTTGGAAGAAGTGTTGAAAATGTATGAAGGTGGAGTTAATCTGCCTATATCTATCACTGGAAACGCTACTCCAAGTGCCCTTAATTTCCCAACTCCTGATGTAATCAAAGGTACGTAGTAACTATTCTTCACCTATACTCTCCAAACCTTACACTCTTTGTCAATTTTATTTTCTTTGTTATGATTTTTTATAGAGAGCAAGTTTGCATGGATGACTGATGAAGAATTTGCAAGAGAGATGATTGCCGGTGTAAACCCTCTCGTAATTCGGCTTCTTAAAGTAAGTGTAAATATTAATTTTATTGTTATAATATATACTGCGATCTATATATGAGGAATTTGCAAGAGAGATTATTGGACATCTTTATTAATGGCAGAAGGAGGAGCTTGAATCGCCATCGAAGCTAGTTTGCAACTGTACTCAACCCAGTACAGTGACAAAAGAAAAGTTGGAGGCTAACATGGATGGTGTCAAAGTAGATGAGGTAATAATACACACGATATCTTAGAAATATAATCTGGCATGTCTGATTCAGAGGCATATGAAATTATCAAAGTGATCACTGAAATTAAATTTCTGGAACAGGCATTTGCTGGTAGGAGATTGTTCATATTAGATTACTATGACGTATTCATTACGTATTTGATGAAGATAAACGAACTTCCTTCTGCAAAGGCTTATGCCACTAGGACATTCTTGTTCTTGAAAGATGATGGGACATTGAAACCACTTGCTATTGAACTGAGCAAGCCACATCGATGTGGAGATGTTATTCGGGTGCAGAGACCATAGTGGTGTTGCCTGCGGACCAAGGTGTCGAAAATACAATTTGGCAATTGGCCAAAGCTCATGTTACTGTAAATGACACCAACTATCATCAGCTCATAAGCCACTGGTATGTATACATAACAACATTCATATGCAAACATGTTTATGTAATACGAAATTTAATGTTGTAACTTCTCTGGTGTCTGTCTGTCACAGGTTACATACTCATGCAGTGATTGAGCCATTTGCCATAGCAACACACAGGAATCTCAGTGTACTTCACCCCATTTACAAACTCCTTCATCCTCACTTCCGTGACACCATTAATATCAATGCACTTGCTAGGAAATCCCTAATTAGTGCAGGTAGCATTATAGAGCAGACTTTTTTGCCTGGGCCCTATTCCATGGAGATGTCTTCTGCTGTATACAAGAATTGGGTTTTCACTGACCAAGCTTTACCAAAGGATCTCATCAAAAGGTAAGTTAACCATATTAAATTGGAAAAATATCATGTCGAATGCCAAAATAACTGTTTGTTTTGATTGATTTAGAGGAATGGCGGTTGAGGATAAAAGTTCCCCTTATGGCCTTAGCCTAGCAATAAAGGACTATCCTTATGCTGTTGATGGACTAGAAATATGGAATGCTACTAAGCTATGGGTAAAAGAGTATGTGGCTCTGTATTATTCAGACGATAAGGCAGTTCAAGGAGATAGTGAATTGCAAGCATGGTGGGATGAAGTTGTGAAGAAGGGTCACGGTGACTTAAAATCAAAATGGCCTAAAATGCAGAGTTCTCAAGATCTGATTGAAACTTGCACTACCATTATATGGATTGCTTCAGCTCTTCATGCCGCTGTTAATTTTGGACAGTATCCTTATGGAGGTTATATCATGAACCGTCCTACACAAAGCCGAAGATTGATCCCAGAACCAGGAACTCAAGAGTATGAAGAGATGACCAACAATCCTCATGAAGCTTTTCTGAAAACAGTTACTCCAAAGTACCAGACTGTTATTGATCTTACAGTAATGGAGTTACTATCAACCCATGCAAAAGATGAGGTGTATCTTGGACAAAGGAACAGTCTGAATTGGACCGCTCATGAAGAAGCAAAAGATCTGTTCAAAAGATTTAGAGATGAGTTAGGAAAAATTGAGAAAGAAATCTCTGACAGGAACAACAACAAAGGACTTAAAAATCGTACTGGACCGGTCAAAATGCCCTACACTGTGCTTCTTCCTAGCAGTGAACCGGGATTGACTTTCAGAGGAATCCCTAACAGTATCTCTATCTAAACGCTTCGTCACTTCCTTTTGTGTTCTGCATTTCCCTTTGAATAACACTCGCATGTTACGTGCATGTCTCATTGTGTGTGTTCTTGTTGAACTCACATTGTCTTTCATGCAGACATTAGCAGATTTCCTTTTATCACTGGAAATCTTTGTTATTTGGACTTTGATGTGTATTATTCAAGAGTTATCATCATGAATATCATCGTTTTACCTTTTATCTAACTCATTTTTGTTCCTTTCTTCTTTCTCTTTATTTGTCTCTTTATAATAATCCATAGTTAAATATATAACACTGTAAAAGGGTTTACACCGATATAATTGAATGATAGAAACAAATATCTTGACAATCCATCGTGGCATGCGTTGATTTAGGCGACGATGGAGACCAATGTCAAGCCTCGTCGTTATCCTTCTCACTGGTAGCCATCAGTTACCATTGAATGAACTCTTAACAGAGGCTACTTCTATATTTCGATTGAAACAGACTCTACGTTCATCACTTAGCATTAAATTGATATTTCCATGCACAAGAGGTAAAATAGGTAAGATAGAACAAATATAATTTTAAATAATATATCACATCAAAATAATTTAAAAATACACTTTTCAATCAATATATATATTTCATATTATTTTATATTAATATTATTTCAATTAATTTTTAAGTGGTTAGTAGTTGAGATAAATTAGTTTATCTTGGTCAACAAAATAACACATGAATTTTAAAGGTTAACTCATTTGAATCCTAAGGCTTTGTTCACTTTGATAAATGGATTTAGGAGAGAGTGTGAAGATGGATTTGTGTAGATTTAAGTGAATGAATATGCGTGTTTTTTTAAGTGAATTTAGAGGGTAAAGTGAGTAAATTTGAAGATGAATTGTGTGAAAGTTGGTGAATGATTTGAGTGATGTGATAGATTAAAAAAATTGTTTTAATAGATAGAATTTGAAGATTATCCAAATACCCTTAATTTTGAATTTTTTGTTCGTAAATTAAAATATTAAAGATATTTATTAATTGAGAAAAATAAATATTATAATGTATATTTGAAGTGAAAAATAAAATATTTAAGTGCGGGAATCGAATACATAAAACACGGATCTGGGTAAAGAATAAGCACTTGAAATAGGATACATAAAAAATGGATCTGGGTAAGTGGAGAAAAAGAAAGAAATTGGAATCGAATACATATGTTTGCCCTCTGCTTTATCTTCTTTATCACCCACAAATAACCTTCACATAGGGACAATATTGTAAAATACCCTTTGTCACCCACAAATCTCCTTCAAAGTGGCAAGATGGTATCATAAGCTTCTTCCGCAAATCGTCACTCTTCTTCGCTTGCAAATTATTGGATAAGAACGTCAAATTCACTCGTATATCCATCGTCACCAATTCCAGATAATAGTAAATCTGTGCATACGAACATAACCTAAATGTTATGCCTTGAAATAGAGCTCTTTTGAATCAATGTATGTGTGTGATTTTAAGAGTGATAGTGTTTTATAATAATGAAATTATGTTATTTTAATATTAAAAACGTTTAATTATAAATAAAAATTCTATAAAGGAATTTTCTTACTTTAAAATACTTCATCTCTTTATAAATCTCTTTTTTAGGGTTCTTTTTCTCTCTTTAAGATATTTAATTTTGTGATCATCTCTTTAAAGATCGGAGATTGTCTATGTGATCCTTACGAAAAGATCTTTGAGTTCATCAGATCAATTTTTCTATTTGAGTAAGTTGATTTTCACCTCTCCCTTTTTGTAACTTTGATTCTCTATTGATCAAGGATCATGAGAGTATGATTTGATCATTTTGTGATATTTCAATGTGTAGATAGAATATCCTATTACTTAAGAAATGTTTTGGTATTTTTAGAGTCAATCAAGCTTTTAACTAGGTAAGAGAAACTAGATTTTTCTTAGCTTAGTGAGTGAGTTTGATAGAAATTGATAAAGACATGTTTGTGATTGATTGGGTTTGGTAATTATCATTTATTTGTGGATGATTTTGATATGTGTAGGGTTAGGCAAAATAAACTTGATTGCATTGAACTATAAATTATCTACTATGTCCTTGAATTAACAAAATCTTGATTAAGTTGGCTAATTCTCATTCAAATGAGAGGAGTACTTAAATATAAAAAACAATCTTCTCATTGAAAAATAGATTTATCTTTTCTCAAGTGAGAATGTCACTAGAGAAAAAAAAAACTTCTTTAAACAATTCTCATTTGAACTAGAATGATAGAAACTTATTTTTACATTTTTTTTTATTCTTGGTTAGTCTTTCCTTTCCTTCTCCTCGTTCATCCTTAATCACCTCAAATTTATATAAAAAACAAAATCAAATAACTTTATTCATTTCAATACTCATAAATATATAAACGTATATTTAAATTTAATAATTTTCAAATATTAAAGAAAAGTACTTAATACCACAAATGTCAATATTACTTAACATTCACACTTATTCATAGATATTATGTTTGAACAGTCGATCATTCAATTTAAAAATAATGATATTTTGATTACTTTTATTTTACCTATTTTTAATTTATTATTTTAATTATTCTTTATCATTATATCATGCTATCCCGAAAATAAAATAGACCATCTAAAAATAATTAGAGTAATAGATTAAAATTAAATAAAAAAATTAATCAAAATTTCATTATCCTAATTATTGAAATTAATATTTATTCTTATGACCAAGTCAACGATTTTAAGTGTCTAATCTGTTAAATTTCATTTTCAGAGTACGACAGTGACCACATTGTCACTATCAGTCATATATTTTACGTGTATAAAATTAAATATTGTAATTTTGCCGACAAGTTTCGTCATATAACGACATAGGAACTGCTTCCAAATTAATCAATTCTATATATTAAATTTACACACTAAACATAAAAAATATTGCAAATATTGTACTTAAATATTATTTCATGAATATTTTTAGTGAGTATAATTTTACCTTAATTTAAATAACATAATTTAGATCCATTACTCGATGAATAAAGAAGAATAAATTTTATTGCCATAAAACTTATCATATACATCTAAAATATATTTATTGTGGACCCTTGTTAACATAAAAAGTATCAAATAATTTTTTAAAAATAAAAATATTATCTATTATAAATATATTAATTAGAATACATTAGAGAGTGAAGTTATTTCTTCTTATTGTCTTTAACATCATCTTACATTATCCATAACTTTTCTACTTGGAGGCCAACTTTCACTCACAAAACTGAAAGAGTAACACATAGATTAAATTTAATAATGTTAATTTTATATCGTCATTTGAGATACTAATTAAATTAATATATGAATATTTGAAAATAATATATTTAGAAAAAAAGAAACAATTAACCATATTAAAATAATTTAATAAAATAAGTAATTTTCATCCTAAATCAACAAAATGAAGTGAAACAAGTTGGTGAGACGTGGTATTCATACTCCAAACAAGAAAGGGCTTTTAAATTATGAAGGACAAAGGGTTTTAAATGTGGGAAAAGAAAACAGCCTGTGATCACACTGATACATAACAAATCATCAACACTCATGATTTCAATATTATATGATTTAAGAAAATAAATAACCAATTCATTTAAGAGGCTTTGAATTTAATTTTGGTTTTTAAGTTGCAAAACACAGCATGTGGTCAGTAGTACATAAGAAATAACCAAAAACAAATAACCAAAAACTCATGTTTTCGATAAGATTTAAAATAAATAACCAATTTATTTAAGAGGCTTTGAATTTAAGTTTAGAATATATATATATATATATATATATATATATATATATATATATATATATATATATATATATATATATATATACACTCTAATGTTTAGTTATGTAAAAAAAAATATTTTTCCATGTAATTATTAAATTTTATATATTTATTTTCCTACTAAAATATATTTTTAAGAATAATTTTACAGCAAATAGAAAAATATTTTTTAAAGTCAATGGTATTATAAATTAGTTTACTTTTTTTATATTGCAGAAATATATAAGATTTTTTTATTGTTAAAAATCAAATCTGTAATATTTGATAATTTATAGATATAAAATTAAGGATTAAGTATATTTTTAATTTCTAAATTCGCACATATCAAAAATTTGATATATTTTGATCTTAAATCTTAATAAAAATAGTCTTTTTAGTTCAACACTTTATTTTATCTATTTTTAGTTTGGTAAGTAGTGTTTTAGATCAACTTTTGAATTGAAATCTCAAAAAAGATATAAAAAATATATATATCATCCCGAAAATGTGTTTATATATATAATATAAAAAAAAATATATATATATATATATATATATATATATATATATATATATATTTAAAAATTTGAGATAAAAACAAATTTGAATTTTATATTAAAGTTTAAAAATAAAAAATATATTTAATTTTAAAATTAAAAATAAAATTTTTATTGTAAATATATTTTTATTTATTTTTAGTACTATTCTTTATTTTAAAATTTTTAATTTTTAGTTCGGAATATTTTTCTTACTTAATAATATATAATAGCATATTCTTTACTAGAAAATAATTATATAAATTTTTCATTTAAAAATAATTATTACATACAATTGTATTATTTATATGAATACAAATGATTTCAACAACCAACAAGAATGGATTGATTCGGCGTTCATGTGTTCACACCACCATCCAACAAGTTTTAGAAGACTATGTGACTTTGTTAGCGTAAAACCAATTAACATTAACTGAGATTGTCCAACAAATATAAAAGTTACACTCTAAGACACTTATAACAGGGGTTGTGAGATTTTGCAACATTCCTTACACACAATCATCTTAAATTTTAACAGTAGGTTAGGTTTCAACTTACATTGAATTCACATCTAGTGAAATTTGTCTAATAAATATATAAGTCGCACTTCAATCCTTAAACAGGTAATATGAGACTTCCTAACAATTCTTCAATATGTTGAATGTTAAATTAAGTGTACAATGATCTATAATGATATATAAAATATTTTTCTTTGTGTTTACGTTTCGTTCTTCTATTTTTTATTTTTAATTATTATTTTAAAAATTAATTATTTTATAAATAATTTATCTTTAATCTCTGTTTTACAAAAAATTGTCTTTAACATTTGTTTAAAAAAAAATTTGTATACATATTTTATTTTTTTAATTTATATTTAACAACTATTTTAAAATTAATTACATATTTTTTGTTGATCTTAATTCAAATTTATATGAAAATTAAAAAATGTGAATATATAAACACGATAACATATATAATTTCGTTAATATCCGATAAGATAATTACTCAATTGTCCAGTATTACCTTGATCTAATAATTTTAATGTAATAAAATTATAAATTAATAAGTGTAACCAATTTCCCCATTTACTTATTATATAATATTTATATATCATTATGTAAAAATTAATTTTTACAAAGAGAAATGAAATTGTTCAATTTTTAAAAAAATTAAAATTAAATTGAGACAAAATAAAAATACAGTAATCAAATTGAAACTGAAACAATGATATATGGCATGATATGTGATATTGTCATTGTCACATCACATTGTTGCAACTTGACACGATATCAGTTTAATATGTGACAAACTTTAATTTTTTTAAAATTTAAAAATAACAAACTGATACATTACACCTATCTATCGTTGCTAACAATATTAATGAAAATAACTTATAATTACATCAAAATTTTCAAAATATAAATTAAATTGAGACAAATAAAAAGAAAAAAAGAGATTAAATTGATATTTTTCAGAAAAAAAGGCAAAGACATAATTCAAACTAAAATATATATATATAACCATGTTTATTATAATATATAAAAGTTGTGTTTTAGGTATTGATATGTGGCATCTTATTTAAATTTGGTATGGTACAGTTGTTTTGTTGTTTGTCCATATGTGCACATGTTACATGTTTGAATTCATAGTTTGTCATCATGCATGCGTGTGCAACCACTCTCAATGTATAATTTCTGAAACAATTTATCCTCGAACACATTAATGATGATCACTGCAAACAAAAACCAACTATTAAAAAAATGGTTGGCATCTAGATAGCAGGAAATTAATGGCACAAGAAGAGTTATATCACATAAGTTTTAAGTGGAAACACCTCATATTCACTTACGAAAATGAAATAAAAAAATAAAAATTATTATATAAAAAATTATTAAAATAATATTCTATATTATAAAATAAATAACAAATAAAAACACTAAAAAAATATATCAAATATGTATACAAACATAATTTAATAGGTGAAATCGAAAAAAATTGTAATTAAAATTATAAAAAGATGAAAAATATTTAAAAAAATCTGGAATAACTTTTTATATATCAAATTAGTAACACAAAAATTCTTTAAATGAAAAATAATATAAGAACTTTGTTACAGCTTATATAATATCGAATTAGTCAAAGGTGACTTTGTTAGACCTCAGTGTAAAACCATTTAACATTAAATGAAATTGTCCAAGAAATGTAAAAGTTACACTCTAAGACACTCCTCACAACAACCTTTATAAATATCATCCCAACTAGATAATTACCAAAATCAATTATAAATTTTATTACCATTGCAACTGAAAACAAACATTGAATAAAACTGGCTACCAAATATAACTCGCACTCCGATAATTAAGGCACAACATTTTTTTTTTCAAAATTTTAGATAATAGCAAATTAAATATAAACTTTCTAAAATTTTAGATTTTAGAACGGACTATGTAAGTAGTTCATCTTAAAATCTATAATAAAATATTACTTGATCCAACAATTTTAATACAATAAAACTACAAATTAATAAATGTAAGCGATTTCCGTAATTACTGATTATATAATTGAATTTTTTAGAATATAATTAAATAAAACAATTACAAATAATAATTGTGAACATATTATATATATATATATATATATATAAATATATATAATGTGGTGATTTCAGTACAGGAGATTAAATAAATTTGAAAGAGGATATGATAATTTTTAGTCAGTATATGATTTAAGGTGCAATCTCTTGCAATATAAGAATGTATTAAGTTATAAAAAATATATAAAACCATGTTTTATTAAAATAAAAGTTCTGTTCTAATTGATGATAGTAACATATGTCCCATCGTATTTAAATCTGCTTTGTTTATTGTCGGGTGCACACGTTGTTTGGAGGGCCGGGCAAAACAATATGAATTTTACTTTACTGTTTAAAATTGTACCGAACTAAAATATAGATTAAATGAATTGAACTGAAGTGTAGAACTGTTTTTTTTTAATAAATTGAATTGAATTGCACTGTATTGTATTATAATATGAACTAAATTGAATTGTTATAAACTGAATTGTTTTTTGAACTGTATTATTTTTAAATTGAATTGCACCATTTTAAAACTGGATTGCACTAATTTTAAACCGAACTGCTCTATTTTTTTAACCAAACTGTACTATTTTTAAACCGAATTGCATTAATTTTGAACTAAATTGTACTAATTTTGAACCAAACTTCTTTATTTTTGAATTGGATTGCACTATTTTTTAATCGCTATACTGTTTTTAAATTGAACTACACTATTTTTGAATTAAACTACACTATTTTTGAACTCAACTATATTATTTTTAACAGAACTGATTGTGAACTGTTTTTGAATTTCTTAACTAAATTATTCTATTAAATATTGCATTCAATTAAAAAACTAGAAAAGGTAGTACTTACCCACTTCATTCATAATATATATTTCTTACAAACTAAAAAAAAAGACATAAAACTAAGTAGATAAGAAAATTTTGTCTCTACTCAAGAATACATCTTCAAATAAAAAAAAAAAAAAAAACTAAGAAAACATACAAATTAATACATCTTCAAATATAAGTTGCATTATAAAATACAACTTATTAACATATCTTCAATCATCAAAATTGATAACACTTGAAAGTTCCATTTTATCCTGAAAGGTTAACTTAACAAAATTTCATATTTTTTAATCATTTCATTTATACGACTATTTTCCTTATTTTAGTTTTTGAATAAATCAATACAAGTTGTTAATTACAAATATGACTTTGGTTTCAACATCTCGTTGTGAAGATAATAATAGAAAACTTCATGAAATAAGAAAGTAAATAATACTAATATTTTTTTTATACAAATAATGTTACTTTTTTTGCTATTTTTTATATTTGTATTTTCTAAAATTATTCTAATAGTGAGAGAAATACTTATAAAAAAATGAAAAATATTAAAAATGAAGTACATTGATATATTTCTCTAATCATCCATTATTTTTTTAATTGATGAAATTGAAAAATATTTACCAAAAAATGAAAAAATGGAATATGGTCTATGGAATTGAAAACTTGATGCTTAAAACTTAATGCTTATCTAGGCGTGTATGGGTTGGAGAGAAAAAGAAAGACATCTTAAAACCACCCATATTTTTTTTGAATTGGAAAAAAAAAACAGTTTCAGCTATACGTAGTTAACTGCAATCCCATTAGTTCAGTTTTTTAAAATTGATATGTAATATAGTTCAGTTTAATCTTCATTTTAAAGCAGTTTAATAAATTTATTTTAATTTAGTACAGCTAATTTAATAGATAGTTTGGTACAATTTAATTAATTTTGGCCACCCTAGTTGTTTGAATTCATTGTTTGTCATCATGCACACATGCAACTTCACACTCTCAGTGTGTTATTTGTGAAGCCAATTTACCCTCAAACACATTAATGGTGATCTGTGAAAACCAAAACTAATTAATGAGAAATAGGTTAGAAGGAAATGAATGGCACAAGAACATGACACCTGTAATGGCATATAGGACTCTAGCTTCAGGACTCTATTTTTAACTTTATTTCAATTGAATAGTTATCACATTAAGTTTTAAGTGGAAACACCTCATATTCACACAAATATTTTCAACGGATACAGATTTTTGGTGCTTTTCCATCTGACTTTCATGTTCTTGTTCACAGTAGCGGTTTAATGAAGCTTGTATTTGTTGTTGACATTTTTCGAATGGGTTGGTTTATTCATCAAATATTTGTGTGTATAGTGAAAAAATAACTAATAAACCATAAAGATCATCACATAATTTCGTGTATAAATACCCGAGATTACAGTCTTGGCTTCCTCACAACTCACTACTCTCAAATATCAAGCTCATAAGAAATTATATATCCTTCCTATAGCAATGAGTCTGATAGTGGAAAAGATGGATGCAATAGTGGAAAGGAGGAAGTTGGTGAAGGGGAAGGTGGTGTTGATCCGAAAGAGTGTGGTTCAAACCATGAGCACTGTGAACGGTCTCTTTGCCACTGGCAAAAACATCATTCACTCATCACTCCAATTTGATATCACTAAATCTGTGTCTTTCAAGTTGATTAGTCGTACCAAGTCATACAATCGTTAGTGTTTCTTCTTTCTTGTGTTTTTATATAATCAATCGTTCAAAAATAGTTATGTTTATCATAAAAACCAGTAGTTCATATCATAAATCATACTGCAAAAACAATCTCTGCATTAATTCTTTGAACTTGTACCATTTTCTCGTTATTGTTGGATTTTGATTTGTTTGCATTTGCAGTACTAAATGTGGCTGGGAAAGTTGGAAAGGAAACCTATCTGGAAAACAATGTTTCTGTGTTACGAACCTTGGGAGAGAGACCGGAGGAATTTGATATCTATTTTGAATGGGATGATAAAGATATGGGTATTCCAGGAGCATTTTACGTAAAAAACCTAATGGATGACGAGTTCCTCCTTGTTAGTGTGACTCTTGAATATCCACCTCAAACAAGTGTGACTCATGAGCACAACCAGAAAAATATTCACGACCAGAACCATATTCTCGACCAGAACCTTATCCTCGACCAGAACCTTATCCTCGACCATATTCACGACCAGAAACATATTCACTTTGACTGTAACTCCTGGGTTCACAACCATAAGTGTTACAAAACGGATCGCATTTTCTTTGCGAACATTGTAAGTCAAATCACGATCTTTGTTATTTCCATTCTTAATTTAAAGGAGAAAGCTATATATTTATGAAAAAAAAATATATGTATTGCAGCCATATCTTCCTGGTAAGTCACCAGTGCAATTACGAGTGTACAGAGAAGAAGAGTTGAAGAATTTAAGAGGAGATGGAACTGGAAAGCGTGAAAAATGGGACAGGATTTATGATTATGATGTCTATAATGATCTGGGCTTTCTTGACAGCGATGCACAACAAGACCATCCAATTCTTGGAGGCCTCAAATATCCCTACCCTCGTAGGGTTAGGACTGGGAGAAACCTCATCCACAATAAAAAAAATGGTGAGTTACATTTTATCATGTTTTAATCACATTGTCCCTGTCTACGAAACATGTGACAAATAAAAGTTTGAATTATTGATGATAAAAGGGTCCCTATGCGTAATTTATGTCTTGACAGATGGTAGCTACGAGGAACCAGGCGAGAGTTATTATGTGCCAAGAGATGAAAATTTCAGTCAGGAGAAGGTTAAGGAATTCCTTCAATTAGGAACGAAAACTATAGCTGGAAGAATCGAACCCTTGCTCCTTTCTTTATATTTGAAGAACACATCAAATGAATTTAATGGCATCGAAGAACTGCAGAAAATGTATGAAGGTGGAGTTGATCTGCCTCTATCTATCACTGCCAACGGTACTCCGAGTGTCATTGCCTTCCCACCACCCCATCTAATTAAAGGTAACTTCTTCACTTGCCACTCAGAGTTTCATATAAAGTAACTTGTAAAATTTATCTTCTTTGTTATAATTTTCTATAGAAAGCAAGTTTGCATGGATGACCGATGAAGAGTTTGCAAGAGAGATGATTGCCGGTGTAAACCCTGCTGTAATTCGCCTTCTTAAAGTAAGTGCAATTTTTTTTTTTTAATATACATAGATCTTTTATATGCTGAATTATTCTATTGTCATATTATTGGACATACTAATTAATGGCAGAAGGAGGAGCTCGCATGGCCAAGGAAGATAGTTTGCAGTTGTATCCAACCCAGTACAGTGACAAAAGAAACCTTGGAGATTAACATGGATGGGGTCAAATTAGATGAGGTAATAATATACACCTACTAAACACAAAACAGTTTGATATATATAACAGTAGTTCAACACTTTCTCTAAATACTTGGATTCAGAATTATTCTTTCCGGTATGGACACACCCGAAGTGATACATTGTTTGTGATTCAAAGTTTATGAAATTAACAAAGTGATCACTGAACTTAAATTTGTGCAACAGGCATTTGCTGATAGGAGATTGTTTATATTGGATTACTCTGAGGTATTCATGCCGTATCTGTCGAAGATAAACGACCTTCCTTGTGCAAAGGCTTATGCCACCAGGACATTCTTGTTCTTGAAAGATGATGGGACATTGAAACCCCTTGCGATTCAATTAAGCAAGCCACTTCGATGTGGATGTGGTTCTTCGAATACCGAGAGCACAGTGGTGCTGCCTGCAGACAAGGGTGTTGAAAGTACAATTTGGCAATTGGCCAAAGCTCATGTTACTGTAAATGACACCAATTATCATCAGCTCATAAGCCACTTGTATATATATATATATATATATATATATATATAACAACTCTATATACCACAAACATACATATGCAAGATCCATAATGTTTTACATCCTACACACATACATATGCAAACATGTTTAGTCTATGTAGTATGAAATTTTATCTGGTGCCTGTCGCAGGTTAAATACTCATGCAGTGATTGAGCCATTTGCAATAGCAACACACAGGAATCTCAGTGTACTTCACCCCATTTATAAACTCCTGCATCCTCACTTCCGTGACACCATAAATATCAATTCACTTGCTAGGAAATCCCTAATTAATGCGGGTAGCATTATAGAGCAAACTTTTTTGGCAGGGCCCTATTCAATGGAGATGTCTTCTGCTGTATACAAGAATTGGGTTTTCACTGACCAAGCTTTACCAAAGGATCTCATCAAAAGGTAAATTAACCCTATTAAGTTAAAAAGATCAATGTGTATCCAGCCAACTATGGGAAAAATACCCTTGCTATCAAAATAACTCTTTTGTTTTTCCTTTTGATTGATTTAGAGGATTGGCGGTTGAGGATATCACTGCACCTCATGGCCTTAGCCTGGCGATAGAGGATTATCCTTATGCTGTTGATGGACTAGAAATATGGAGTGCTACTAAGAAGTGGGTGCAAGGGTATGTTTCTCTGTACTATTCAGAAGAGGGGGCAGTTGAAGGAGATAGGGAATTGCAAGCATGGTGGAAGGAAGTTGTGGAGAAGGGTCACGGTGACTTAAAAGGACAATGGCCTAAAATGCAGAGTCCTAAAGATGTGGTTGAAACTTGCACTACCATTATATGGATTGCTTCAGCTCTTCATGCCGCTGTTAATTTTGGACAGTATCCTTATGGAGGTTATATCATGAACCGTCCTACGCAAAGCCGAAGATGGATCCCAAAACCAGGAACTCAAGAGTATGAAGAGATGACCAACAATCCTCAAGAAGCTTTTCTGAAAACAATTACTCCAAAGTACCAGACTGTTATGGATCTTACAGTGATGGAGCTACTATCAACGCATGCTTCAGACGAGGTGTATCTTGGACAAAGGAACAGTCTGAATTGGACCGCTGATCAACATGCAAAACAATTGTTTGCAGAATTTACAGAAAACCTAGGAAAAATTGAGAAAGAAATCTCGGACAGGAACAACAACCAAGAACTTAGAAACCGAACTGGACCTATCAAATTGCCTTACACTCTGCTCCTTCCTACCAGTGAACCAGGGATGACTTTCAGAGGAATCCCTAACAGTGTTTCGATCTAAACAATGGTGGTTTCCTTTTGTGTTGTGCTTTTACCTTTCAATAAGAGATGCATGCTACATGCATGCCTCTCTCTGTGTGTGTGCTTTTACCTTTCAATAACAGATGCATGTCATGCATGCCTCTTGTCTGTGTTCTTGTTTAAGTCGCATTTGTTTCCTTGCAGCTTTTGTACCCTTTTATCACTGGAAACCTTGTTATTTGGCCTTTGAGTTGTATTATTCAAGAGTTATTATCATGGATATCATATTTTTACATTTTATGTAACTCATTCCTATTCCTTTCTTCTTTCTCCTTAATTATTTTATTAAATTGTGATTTAGTAATCGGATTTTAAAGATTAAAACTTTTATAACTTCTTAATATCTACGGTGAATTTGAAGATAAATTTTATGTTTCATTAGTGAAAGATTTGAACGATACGAGAGATAAAATAAATTATAAAAATAATAGAATTAGAAAGTTACCAAAATACTCTTAATGAAAAAAAAATGATTTTGTAATTTGATGTTATAAAAATAATTATAAATAATTAGTACAAATTAAAAAAAATATTAAAATTATATGAAATTTTAAAATAAAAAAAAATTAAATTTTTATGAATGAAAAAATTTTATACAATTAAATTTTAAAAAAAATTATACAATTAAATTTTAAACAAAAGTTATAAAAATAAAGTTTAAAAAAAAGTTAAAAAAAAAGGTTAAAATACTTTTTTGGTCCCAATTTTTGTCAAGTTTTGTCGAATAAATCCTAATTTTAGTTGTGTTCAAATAGGTCCCAATTTTCGTCAATTTTGTTCAATTGGATCCTTTTTTGTTAATACCGTTTAAATCATTAACAGTCATGAACAGTGACAGCCACGTGTCATTTCGTGGTTTTTTTTTTTATCCTTTTAAAAAAATTAAATTTTGTTAATTTTTTAAATTTTTTTTAAATGTCCACGTGTCAACCTAGCAACATGCCACGTGTCAAAGTCAATGTTCTATATTCAATTTAGTCCCTATATTTGTTATTTTTGTTTAATTTAGTCTCAATTTTTGTTAACATGAACCAATTTGGTCCCTCCCCAAATTGAAACCAATTTTAATTTTTATATTAAAATTCACATTTTTTATTAAATAATTTTATATAATATATTAAAATTCACATCATTATAACTTTGATATAAAAATTAAATTTGGTCACATCTTCGATAGGGACAAAATTTGTCAATTTTAAACAAAATTGAGACTAAATTGAACAATATCAAATATAGGGACCAAATTGGATATAGAACATTGATTTTGACATGTGACATGCTACTGGGTTGGCACATGAACATTTAAAAAAAATCAAAAAAATCACGCAGTGACACGTGGCAGTCACTATTCATGGTCGTTAATGATTTAAACGGTGTTAGCAAAAAAGGACCCAATTGAATAAAAGTGACGAAAATTGAACCTATTTGAACACAAAATCAAAATTAGAACTTATTTGACAAAACTTGACGAAAATTGGGACCAAAAAGGTATTTTAACAAAAAAAAAACAACACACACACGACACTGGTGTCGTAATCGGTGTCAAACCCCTTTATGTCAAGGCACCGGTTACGTAACTAGTGTTATACACACACACTTGCATCGCACCGGTTAGCTACCCGGTGCGCATATCCTAGCACTACGGGACTTCATTCCCACCACACACCACCACCTCCTTCACCTAAGTCTGCCACCACAGCCCATCACCTTCATCCTCTTCCTCCCCCACCACACCCAAGCACCTCATGTTCTTCTCCATCCATGGATGCACTCAACATTCACACCACTATTATGAATTCTCACGCACCCACATCCACGTTGTGTCCCAAAGTAATACCATCACTTACCTTACAAGGATTTACGACCACCACGGTGGTGAAACCAAACACCATTCACAATGACACACTTCGGTATACCAATTTTAAATCGTCTTCGAAGGAATGCAAGTGGAGTGGAGGGAATCTCGTCAGGAATCCCTCCAGCTGAGTGTTTGAACTTTTCGAATGCAGCCTCAAGAGTCTCTGCATGTAACCTTAGGAATCTAGCATGCATAGATAAGAGAATCACGACATGTCAGAAACTTTGTATGGGAGACGAGAAAAGAGAAAGATATTTTCATAATCTCACTCAAATAATACGAATATCACCACACTTTTGCAAGGATAGATTAAATCATCCATCTCCCAAATTTGATCTCTCATTTCACTTGAAATCACACAAAAAAAAAAAATGCATTAAACCAATAAAATTCACACTCCCAAATTCCTTCACAGAGTTCTAACCCATCAAAGGAACACCGTCTAAGTTCCAAGCTGAAACTCGTGATAACATGAAAAAAACTCGTCATAATTCTTCTCACGTCATTGGTATCATTGTCATTTCCCACGTTGCACATGTGTTTTTTGTTTGAACGCAACTTTCCAAAAACTAAATATTAATTATATTTTAACACACCGTACTTGCACTTCAAATCATAAAGTAAATTAATTAAAAAAATAATATTGTCTCTTTATAATAATTCATAGTTGAATAACATTGTTAAAAGGTTTACACTTTAAATTATAACAAATATATATTATATTCACAATCCATGGTGGCATTGCTTATTATAATCAACTTGAAGTCTTTTCCCTTGAAAGATGTGAATATATTTAACAAGATAAATCCACGAGGTGATAAATTATTGCTCTAGATTTATTATTTATCCTTGGTAATGGTGCATGGGGTTGGTTTAGTTCACGATAGAGACCAATTTGGCAGAAACAAAAAATTCTCATCACGTGCTCTTTTACTCTGTTTCATGCGATAGATAATATATATATATATATATATATATATATATATATATATTTTTTTTTTTTTCTTATTTCTTTTACGTATTATTATCCGTTTTTTCTTTCTTTGTATAAATATTAATAACATGATATTAGTATAAATATTAATAACATGATATTAGTTTGATTGGAATTGAATTAAATAAACTAAAAATTTTAAGAAATTCTTAAAATACGTGATATGATGGAACTTACTAAAAGAAAATAGTTTTTAGCATTGAAAATGGTGTTATTATCGTTGTTAGCATTAAAAATAGTTTCTTACGACTAAATTACTCAATGAATAGTCATCCTTGCCTTGCGCGTGACCTCTAATATGTGGGTCCGAGTTTTTTAATCAGTGAGCTACCTCATTTAAAAATATTCCCTGTCTAGTTTTTTTAATTAATGATAGATTGTTATATCTTGTATAATTTAACAAAGAAAATACTTTATCTATTCTAAAGTAAAGGGAAAATGTTAAAAATGGTATTTAATTGGAATTTTTTTAAGCATTTCCCAGATACTAAATTATATTGGATGATTTTGTCTGAAAACTTACGTAACTTTTTTTTTTTAACAAAGGGAGAAAGAGAATAAAATATTTTTCTTTTACTAGTTCATATAAAATATTATAAATATTCTTTCTCCAATCTTTGAATTTTTCCAACCATTCATTTAATAGTACTTCCACTGTGCTTGTCAATATGCCTTTAGACTCCAATCACAATCCCAATTTTTAAAGTATTTTTTTTTTTTTTTTCATTTGACTATGTGTAATAATGCGCAATAGACTAATGTAATAAAGATTATTAGTCCAAGATTTCTCAGAAAAGATCTAAGATGAGTTATAATTAGGGATCAAGTTGCGGGTTTCGGTGTATTTGTGTCTTTGTTTTTAAAAATAAAGATTAACATTTATTTTTCTCTTCATCTTTGTTTTTCCTGTGTCATTTTCATATATTCGTGTAGTATATTTATTTATGTATGGTATTGTAATGTCTTAATTATTAATTAAATTATTTTCTTTCAGAAAAGCTAAAATTATTATTAAACATTTTCTTTTATTTAATTTAACGTGAATTTTAAAATCTGAAATCCGAAGTACTCTTAAAATCTGACAAATTTATGAAAATCGAATAAGTCAAATAATTGAGAGAAAATAAAAAAAATCAAATAAAACTAAACAAAGAATTAAAAAAAATTATAATTTACGTAATAAACTAAAAATATTGTAATAATTTAAAAGAGAAATAATGTGAACTTTTACTGTACTGGTGTGTGCAAACAAAAATTAGACTTAAATAATGATTTAGTTCTAGTTTTTGTTCGATTTTTTTTCAATTTACTCCTACTTATTCTTGTTTTCATTTTGGTTTAAATATTCGTAAATTTTATTTAATTTGGTCATTTTCACTAACACCGTTAAAATAGTTAACGGATTGTGAATACTAATTGTCATGTGTCATTTTACGATTTTTTAATATTTTAATTTTTTTTAATTTTTTTATTTAGAAAAAAAGTCTATGTGTCAAGCTCATATCGTGCCACTTGTCATTTTGTGATTTTTTTAATTTTTTTAAGTTTATTCTAAAATTAAAAAAATATTTAAAAAAGTTATATGAGTATAGATAACTTAAGTTTCCACTTTTTATTTTTCTTGTTTTTCATTCTCACATAATATTTCTTGATAAAAAACAAAAGTGAAATATTAGCTCATTAACGGTGTGTTCGTTTGGGGGGTTGGAACTGTGCGAGATAATTTGGGAGAGTAGATTTCGTAGATTGAACACGTTCCTTTTGTAGCATTTAAAGAGATATGAGACAGTGGATTTGGGGGATGGATGGTTTAATCCATCCCCGCAAAAGTGAGCTGATACTCGTATATAATGCGGGAGATTACGAAAATAACCTTCTGTGATGGATGGTGTTACTTTGGGACACAAAGTGGTGTGTCTGTGTGTGATTGTTGAAGAACATGAGGTGCTTGGGTGTGATGGGGCAAGAAGAGGATGCGGTGGTGGGTTGTGGTGGCGCGATGAAGGAGGTGGTGGTGTGTGTGGTGGGGATGAAGTCCCAAATAGTGCTAGATATGCGCATCGGTTAGCTAACCGGTGCAGTGTGTGTGTGGATGGCACCGGTTACGTAATTGGTGCCTTGACAATGAAGGAATGACACCGACACCGACATCGGTGTCGTGTGTGTTGTGTTTTTTTTAAATTTTTTTTTTTTACTTTTATTTTTACTTTTTTTAACTTTATATAAATTGTTTAACTTTTTTTTAATTTAATTGTATAGTTTTTTTTACATTCATAAAAATTTAATTTTTTTATTTTAAAATTCTATATAATTTTAATATTTTTTTTAATTTGTATTAATTAATTATAATTATTTTTATAACATCAAATTATAAAATCATTCTCTTTTTCTATCAAGGGGTATTTTGGTAACTTTCTAATTCTATATATTTTTACAATTTATTTTATCTATCACATCAATCAAATCTTTCACTAACTTCCATAAAACTTATCTCTAACTCCACTCACTTTATCTTCTAAATCTACTCAAAAAAACACAAAATTTCATCCACCCAAATCTACACAAATTTATCTTCACGCTCTTCTCCATATCCATCCTCCAAAGGAACACACCCTAATGCTCGAAATAAACTTAAAGTTATAGATATTGTTTCCTTAAGTAAAACATTTACTAGTTATGTTTAGATGAGAAAAAAAAATGAAAGATATAAAAAAAAGGTGAATAATAAAGTCAAAAATGAATGTTGTTAATAGAGGAGAAATAAAGAAAAAAATATTTTTACTATAATAATATTTTTTATTTTTTACGTATTTAATGTAAAAAATAATATTTTAAAAAAAATTAACCATCCCATATGATTATAGAAATGTTTTAAACGGAGAATCTGTTTGTTTGTTTTGTGTAATCTACGCCTAAATGATAAGAATATATTATTGCTTTCCTTAACGCATGGTATTATTTTTTTATCTTTCCTGTCGAAAACTTTTGTGATCTTCGAGATCAGTGTTTTTTTTAGGTAAAATGATGTTTTAAGTATTAAATTTTGATAATTTTTTTATAATGTGAGATGATATTTTTTAAGTAATTTTAAAATATTGAAAATGAAAAAATAAAAAAATAGAAATTATTTAAAAATGACATCTAAAATTATAAAATAAAATTATCAAAATTCAGTGATGAAAAAATATTTTTCTTTTTTTTAATGTTTTTGTCTTTTTCATTTGTCTGTCTGGAATTTATTATTGGCTAATACTTAATTTAGTAAGACGAGGACGGGGATAAAAAATAAAGTGAAACAGTAAAAAAGATAAATAGTTTAAGAAAATAATGAGACATAGTAGACAATTTCTCTCTTATTTTTATGTAATTTTCATTGAGATGGGTTAATGTCTTTCCTCCTTCGCCATAGTAGATTTGTTTGGATAGGTGTGATAGCTGCAAACACCAAATATTAATACACGTTAATATATATTTGAATTAGAGATCTTGCTTATGAAAATGGTATAGCTAATTTATTATTTATATCCATAGAATTAATTATTCTAATTTATGGAATTACTATTTTTTTTTCAAAGTCAAATAAGTCGCTAGAAATTTTCTGGTATGATTACAGCTAATGCTTCGTTACAAGATAAAAGATGAAGTTTTGACTGATTAGATAACAATATATATTTTTTTTAAAATAGTTGCAAAGTTTAATATATAGATTCAATTACAAAGCAATTTCCGTGACAAGTAAGAAAGACACTCTATAATTTAATAATTTGTTAACGTAATTGACATTTTAAAACACCCTGTTAGAAGCATTTTATAAAATAATTAATGGGTTTATATTCAAAAAAAAAAATATTATAGCGTAGTGACTTTTTCCAGATTAAACAATTAAGCAGCGTACGTAGGTGATTAATATATATATATATATATATATATATATATATATATATATATATATATATAAGATTGATTACGATATTGATTAATTGTTTCAAGAATTTTGTGATATCAGATGAATCCTTTGAGTGCAGAAAGACACAAATGAGATTCGACTAATTAATGACATGGATAACATCAATATATGATATAATAAAAAGCACATTAACAACGAGTTGATAACTACATCGTCCATGGATTTAGCAGCCAAACATATAATAATGAATCAAAGTTGGCAACTTGACAGTAAAAGAATGTTTCAAGGTTTCATCTCTCCATCTATAAATAACTCACTTTGCTTCCTTATAATTCACAACCTACAATAAAACTCATTAATATCAACAAGAACTTGCAAAGATGTTTGGTCTCTTCGACAAGAGCCAGAAGATAAAGGGCACTGTGGTGTTGATGCCAAAGAATGTGTTGGATGCTAACGATTTAACCTCAGTGCAGAACGGAGGTCTTGGTAGTGTTGTCTCTGGTTTCTTCGACGCCGTGGGCGACGTTGCAGGACAAGTAGTTGATTCTGCAACTGCCATCTTATCCCGTAATGTCTCCTTCAAGTTGATCAGTGCTACCTCCACTGATGGTTCGTTCTTCTTCCTTTTTTTCTTCCATTTTTTGTCATGATACTTTCTTTCTTCACTTCTTTCAATGCAACTATGATTTTTTTTGAGATAAAGAAACTCATGTTTTTGGTTTTATCTGTAGCAAACGGAAACGGGAAAGTTGGCAAGGAAACGTATCTAGAGAAGTATCTTCCAACGTTACCAACGTTCGGAGATAGACGAGATGCATTCGCTGTTCGTTTTGAATGGGATGCTAATTTCGGAATTCCAGGAGCATTTTACATCAGAAACTTTATGAATGATGAGTTCTTCCTCGTCAGTGTCACTCTTGAGGACATTCCAAATCACGGAAGCATTCACTTTGTCTGCAACTCCTGGATCTACAACTTCAAAACCTACAAAAAGGATCGTATTTTCTTTGCAAACAATGTAAGTCTGAAAGCGACCCAGTTTGAATGTTTTGTTAGTGATGCTTTTGCCAGATTAAGCTCAAAATTTTGCAGTCAAATTTTAAAGGATTCATGAAAAATGTTGCAGACATATGTTACAAGTGCAACACCAGCTCCACTAGTTAAGTACAGGAAAGAAGAGTTGGAGGTTTTAAGAGGAGATGGAACGGGAGAACGCAAGGAATGGGAAAGGGTTTATGATTATGATGTGTACAATGATTTGGGCAACCCAGATAGTGATACAAATCTTGCTCGTCCGGTTCTTGGAGGCTCCACCACCTATCCCTACCCTCGTAGGGTTAGAACTGGTAGAAAACCCACCAAGAAAGGTGAGACTTTTTGTCTTTTCTTTTATCATGTTTTCATTACTTTAATTAATAACAAAACTCACATAGGACCAAGTAGTTGGTGGGAATTTTTATATAGATAAAATAACAGTGGTTCTTCAATAGAAAACAGTATTAGCAACACGCTTGGTGAGAAGAGAGAGAGAGAAGACAGTATTCTAATGAGGAAGAGATTTGTTTGTGTAGTTTAGTAAGAGAAGAGATAAGGGATATTAGAGAAAATGAGGCATAGCTTTTTTGATTTGATTTATTAGAAATAGTAAAAGCAAAATGACAAGGAAGAAAGAAAATATAGATAACATTATTATACTTTTATAAAGTATGTTATAAGGAGCAATGATAGATTACAATAGGGATTTTTTTGTTGCAGTTTAAGAATGTTTTTGCTCTTTTGAACGTGCAATCTGTCAGTGTTCTGAATATGTTTTCTGATATTTCTACTGTTGGACTCTCTTACAGATCCTAAAACTGAGAAACTTGCAGCCGAGTTTTATATACCAAGAGATGAAAAATTCGGTCATTTGAAGTCCTCAGATTTCCTCACATATGCATTAAAATCCTTGTCTCAGATGCTCTTGCCTTCACTCGAAAACGTTTTTGACTCAGATTTGACATGGAACGAGTTTGATAGCTTTCAAGAAGTGCGTGATTTGTATGAAGGTGGAATTAAGCTACCAACAGGTGTACTTAGCGACATTAGTCCCTTACCAGTCTTCAAGGAAATTTTCAGATCTGATGGTGAAAATGTCCTTCAGCTTCCACCACCTCATGTTATCAGAGGTACCTTAGTTCAACATTCTAGTCAACACAAATTTATGTTAGTTTGAACTTAGTATTTTCCAAACTTTCATCTAAACATAATTAATCAATTCTATAATCTATGATTTGAGCAGTGAATAAATCTGCATGGATGAGTGACGAGGAATTTGCAAGGGAAATGATTGCTGGTGTAAACCCAAATGTCATTCGTTGTCTTCAAGTAAGTCTAGATATTTCCATGGTTAATCAGTGTTTTATTGCTCCACTATCTTGCTAATGGACAATTTCTTCATTTTAATAATTGCAGGAGTTCCCTCCAAAAAGCAAGCTAGATCCCACTCTATATGGTGATCAAACTAGTACTGTAACAAAAGAAAAGTTGGAGATTAACATGGGTGGGGTCACAGTGGAAGAGGTAATAATATATATACATGAGTCATAGTTCCACTATGATAATACATACCTATAGCTATATATAAAATGACCACTGCATTATTTCCAACAACTACTTACTCTTTCAAGGAAAATATAATATTGGTCAAGTGGAAACCGATAGGGTGCATCAACTGACACAACAATTTGAATCTATTTAATATGTCAGAAATATAAAACAACTAATTTTTCAAGTTCTTTACTTAGTTTAATTTGGAATTATAAAACAACTATTCCTTGTGATTCAAAGTGATTGTTGAAATTAAATTCTGTGAAACACAGGCACTTGCTGCTAAGAGATTGTTCATATTAGATTACCATGATGCATTCATTCCTTATTTGACGAGGATAAACCGTTTACAAACTGCAAAAGCTTATGCCACAAGAACGATCCTATTCTTGAAAGATGATGGCACTTTGAAGCCACTTGTTATCGAATTAAGCAAGCCACATCCAAGTGGAGATAATTTGGGTCCTGTGAGCAAGGTTGTGTTGCCTGCAACTGATGGTGTTGACAGCACAATTTGGCTATTGGCCAAGGCTTATGTAATTGTAAATGACTCTGGTTATCATCAGCTCGTAAGTCATTGGTAAGAACTTCTTTACCAATATTTAGCACATATATATATATATATAGTGTATGTGTGTGTATATGAATCTATCGATATATCTTTCTTCTTTTTGGTGTTGCAGGTTAAATACTCATGCAGTGATAGAGCCATTTGCAATAGCAACAAACAGGAATCTGAGTGTGATTCACCCTATTTATAAGCTTCTTTATCCTCACTACCGTGATACCATAAATATCAATGCACTTGCTAGACGAAACCTGATTAATGCAAATGGCATTATAGAACAATCATTTTTGCCAGGAAGGTATTCTCTGGAGATCTCTTCAGTTGTTTACAAGAATTGGGTTTTCACTGAACAATCCTTGCCAGCTGATCTCATCAAGAGGTATATATTCTTATTAAATAATGAACCTTGAAGTTACTAACTTTATAAATGTAACGTGGCTTAAGACAGAAAAATGAACTGGGTCTAAAAATTTATTCTCTTTTTGCTTGTTCTAGAGGATTGGCTACTGAAGATTCTTCTGCACCTCATGGCCTTCGTCTTCTGATAAAGGACTACCCTTATGCTGTTGATGGACTTGAAATATGGGATGCTATTAAGACATGGGTTAAAGAGTATGTGTCCTTGTATTACCCTACAGATGTGGCAGTTCAACAAGATACTGAACTTCAAGCATGGTGGAAGGAAGCTGTGGAGAAGGGTCATGCAGACCTAAAAGATAAACCATGGTGGCCTAAAATGAAAACCATTGAAGATCTCATCAAATCATGCTCTATTATTATATGGACTGCTTCAGCTCTTCATGCAGCAGTTAACTTTGGACAATACCCTTATGGAGGTTTTATTCTGAACCGTCCAACTCTGAGCAGAAGATTCATCCCTGAGCCAGGAACCAAAGAGTATGATGAGATGGTGAAGAGTCCTCAAACTGCGTATTTGAGAACGATCACACCGAAGCGTGAGGCCATTATTGATCTCACAGTGATAGAGATATTGTCAAGGCATGCTTCTGATGAGATCTACCTCGGAAAAAGAGATAATCCAAATTGGACATCTGATTCAAAGGCATTGGAAGCGTTCAAAAGGTTTGGAAGCAAGTTGACAGAGATTGAAGCGAAAATCACAGCAAGGAACACCGATTCAACCATGAAAAACCGATCTGGACCAGTTGAACTTCCCTACACATTGCTCATTCCTTCAAGTGAGCAAGGGTTGACTTTCAGAGGAATCCCTAACAGCATCTCTATCTAGAGTGTGTGTTTGAATGCCTTGATTATGGATCAACCCAGTTTGTTGTAACACAAATGATGAATCTTCTTTGTGTTTTTGATTATGCTTGTAATTCTCTGTTTGGAACTGTGTGCTTTGATTAACCAAGGAAATAACAGTGTTTTAGCTATTGCTTAATTTGTTATGCCTTCGTATTTTTTTACTTTAAACATTAATCACAAGATAATGTGATAGATTTGGTGCAATCATTTTGTATATAAAACAGATAATTCGATACAACAAGTCTTCTAGTTCTAGAAAAGTATACTAATGATCAACATTATAATATAAGATTTCACAGATGTCCTTATCGTCTCTCAATATTTTTATTTTATGTTGTCTACCAACATTGTGCACAGTGTCAATAATAATATAAAATAAAATTATTATAAATATATGTATCATATATATGAAAAAATATTTAGTGATTATTATTCAAATATATATATATATATATATATATATATATATATATATATATTATCTTCTTTGCACAAACTATAAAATGCTAATTTATCATTAAATAAAAGATTGAGTAAAAATGTTTAAGAAATTCATATTAAAAAAACAAAGCCCGTTTTCCTTTTGGGCTATCCATTTTTCAATTTGGTCTTTTAAAGTTGGGTTGTAGAGTACATGCTTCTCTCGAGACCTTTTACTCTGATTTCTTCATCTTCCTTATAACATGGAATAACAGAATGATATCCGAAACTTAACTTTTCAATAATGTATTTTTCTTACATATATTTTGAAAAAAAAAGTGTACTTTACAATTTAATTTTAATTAGTTTAGATAATTTATTTCGGAACAGTCGGAATAAGATTTATACGAACAAAATAAGGTTTCCCAAACAATTTAAAAATATCTTTTAAAAATAAGAAAAATAATTTTTTTCAGAAATTTTCTGAATTTGGCTCCGGAACAATATGATTGAGATTGTAATTTTGGAGAAGATCTGCTACAGCGTACTCCACAATAGCTGATTTTGCAAACCCTTGATGGTCACCTATGATCCACAATGAGACTTAACTTAACATTGATTCTTCTTCTTCCCTAATCTTCTTCCATTCAACCAAACGTTATAAAAGAAAAAATAAATGTTATGTACTTATTGTTTTGAAGTAGGTATTTGGACTCGACTCAATTTAATGGGCTCGGCCCAATAGGTTATGAAGTCCATCATTCCACATTCCCCTTAATTAAATTCCTCGTATCTGAGTTTGGAGAGAATAATTAATATTAAATGATGGAGATATTGAGAAGCTATGGATGTGATTTCATTTTTAATTTTAAATATATAAAACAAATTCTGAACCCTTCAAAAAAAATCCCAAAATCAATCATTCAGTGATTTATTGCATCTCTTCCAATGGGGAATGGACAACCATATATAGTCCAATGATATAAAAACAAGCCACGAATTGGACCATTATGTGGCTAACATACATAGATATGGAATGATTAAAAAATATATATCTTTGTGTTATTCAAATAATTATTTTTTCATAAATTTTATATTATAATTTTTTGTTACTTTTAATTACATAGGTTGAAAATTTAATCTTTCTAAGTAATAGAAAGTTGTTGAATGATGTTTAATAGTTTGGATTAGCTTTTTGTGAAATTATATAAGTTGACACTTTTAACTACTGTATTTATAATAATATTTGGTAAAATGTTCAATGTTATAAAATAATGAATTGAGTTAGTTCACTTTAATTGTACTAGAATCAATATATAAAATAATTTAAAAAAACAAAACACATTAAAGTGATTCGATTTACTAATCTATCCATTTATCTTTTTCTTATGGATCAAGCCACGTTGCAAAATTGTTGGCTCATCAAAAAGTGAGCTAAATTACACTAATTCATTTTTAGTTCAATCCATGGTGAATAGGGATGGTAATGGGACGGATATGAGTTTTACTATCTCATATACTCAAATGTAACGGGTATCAAATTTTTATCTCATCCTCATACATACTAGATAACGGGTATATACTCGTACTCATACCCACTTTCTTATTTATTCAATATCAATTAATTAATTTTTATAAAATAATAACAAATTACAATAAATGAAACATAATATTTATCAAATATTTAATACTCAAAGGATTATTGTTTCTTCAATATTTTAAAAAGAAATTATAATTGTATACATTTCAAATTAGAATACCAAATAAAATTTTATGAGAACCAAAACATTTATTAAACTTGCAAACGTTGATGAAACTTGTATACATTTCATCTCGATCTCATGCCCATGTCAGCAAGTCTTGACCTTTTGACCATTGTCGACTCGACCGAATTCAATCGAGCTTCAGTGGAGGCTGACTTAGCTAAATTAGGCCAAATTTAGTTGGGACTGACTCAATTGAATTCAATTGAATTTTGGTTGAGTACGACTCAAACAAATTTGGCAAGGACCAACTCGATCGAATTTGGTCGACTTTTGACCAAGGTCGGCTCTGCCAAATACGATCCACTTTTGGCTTGACCCTCTTAATCGAATTCGATCAAATTTCGGTTGGGGTCGGCTATGCCCAAGAAAGTCGAATTTCGATTAGGTCGAATCGCCCAAATTCGTCCGAATTTTGGCTGGAGCCAACGCGACCGAATTTGGTTGAATTTTAACTAGGGTCGACGCAGTCGAATTTCGACCAGGGTTGACTCCTTCGAATTTCGGTTAGAGCCAACTTGGTCAAATTCGATCAAGTTTTGACCTTTTGTCTGACCTAACTTGTCTTAACTTTCGTCCTGGCCTCGCCCGTCTCGTCCTTTAACCCTAGCCAGTCGGGTTCAACGTTGTGTCCAGGTTGGCCTAGCTCGACGTTCAACACAGTCCAACTTGTCTCGACATTTGGGTCGGGTCGGTCGAGCTCGATAATCAACTAGGAACAACTTGTCTCAACCTTCTTCCTTGATCAACCAAACTGGAACATTTGTTTGGACAGTTCATTTTGACCTTTGACATGGGTCGGTCTGACTCGACTTTTTGTCTAGGTCAGTTTGTCTCGACCTTTGATAGAGTTAACTCATCTCAACTTTCGACTCAGATTGACCTATAATTTTGACCATCTCATTTCGATTTTGAACCTAACCTAACCTAACCATAAATATAAATCGAATATTTCGATTGAATTAAAACAATGAATATTCAATTCAAACAAATTATAAAATATAAATTAGTAAAATAGATTTTAAATTATTTTGGATGGGAGCAAAAGTATGTGTCTTTTGCCCATCCCTACCCGTAGTCAAATTATTGTGTCCGTACCTGCACCAGCATCCCACCATAATAGTAAAAGAATAACGTACCTTTCTCATTATACCGTGTCACTCTTGTCGTGGTTCTTGCTGCTATTACTTCTAATTACACATTTGTTCCACATCCTCGCTATACTTTTCTTTGAGAGAAAAAAAGAAAGATTATTCTGAAAGACATTATATATATTTCTGAAAATTTGTTTGGAAAAACTCGTTTCCAAATATAATTTTTGAAAAAAAAATTGAAAAGTTTATTTTTGAAAATATCATATATATTGTGAAAAGTTAATTTAAAATTTTTTATTCCTAAATACTTGTTTCAAAAATTTTATTCTGAAAAGCTCATTCTAAATACATTTCATGCACTCCGAAATATTATATCCAAAAAACATAATCCAAAAATTCCATTTTAGAAAGCTGAAAATCACTTTAGAAAAAAATGATCAATCTAAAATTTATAAGGTTCGGGAAAAAATAAAAAAATCTGAACCCTTGTAAAAAAAATCCCAAAAATCAATCATTCAAAGATTTAATGCATCTCATCCAAGTGGAATGAACAAGCATAAACATGTAGTCCAATGATATAAAAACAAGGCATGAAAAAGAGAATTGGACCATTCTATGCCTAACATAGAGACATTATGAAATGTTAAAAAAAAAAACTGTTTGTGTCATAAAAACTTCTCTGAATTCTTTCTGGGGTGCTGGTTTTATCATCACAAATTTGTAATATTTTTTACGACCACTAATATAAGAAACGAGAACAATAATAGAAGAAACATGAGTGGATAATGTTGGTCCTAAGAAATTGACGAGACAATGAATAGTTTCTTCATGTAGTGTTATCGATGATAGTATCTATATGTCACGTTTTACATGTGCAGGTAGGTGAGCCATGAAATCTCCTTCTATATAAGTACCTTGTTCGCATTGTTTTCACCACACAAGCTTCTTCTTCTTCTTCTCCTTGGTCGGTGCGAATAGTGTTGAGTGAGTGTAAACAGAAGGAGCAAAAATGTTTGGAATCGGCAACAAGAAACACAAGATCAAGGGGACTGTGGTGTTGATGCCCAAGAATGTCTTGGACTTCAACGCCATCTCCTCCGCCGTTCCAAAGAGTGTTGGCGACGTCGTCGACGGCGCTGTTGGCGCTGTCGGCGGTATCTTAGGCGGCGTCGTCCATGTCGCCGGCGGAATAATCGACGCTGCCACCGCCTTCTTAGGGCGTAACGTTTCCATGCAGTTGATCAGTGCTACTCAGACTCATGGTTCGTTCCTTAACACTATTATAAATCTCTTTTCATTTCTTCAAATAATGAGAAAACAGAACTAGCATAAATAACTTCTTCAATTTTCACAACAATATTTATTACCAAGGTGTAATTATTTGACTTATATTTATTTTTTAATGCTCGTATAAAAGTTATTACCATCTTATCAAATATGTATACTAACATTCACCTTTAATGATATCAAAGTTTGTGGAAATATATATTCTTTCGTGAGCTTATATTCTAATTTTTGGATTAATTTTGAAACAATTTTTAAGAAAAATGCTTCAGTAATAAACAAAGTAATAAGTTAGCTTTACAAGGAGGAAAAAATAAATAAGAATTAACTTCACAGTATAAATGAATAAAATATATTACATTCTTTTACTCCAAAGAGTGTAGTGTACGGGCGCAAAGAATATGAAATCAGTGGGAAAAAAAGAAAAATTATAGAAAACAACTAATGTAATAAAAATAAGGACAAAAGAAGAAAAAAAAAAATGAATTCTTTATCGAATTTTCTGTGTTATTTATTCTTCTGGTATTACATATGGACACTAATTTTGATACAATTGCTAAAAGAATTTATAAAAGATCCGGACCAAAAAGTAAAATAATAAAATTATGGAGGAAAATTTGATACAATAATTTTGATTGTCAAGTATAATTTTGAAAATAATAAAATAAGATTATTATTGATTTTAATCTTATTTAATATTTATCAAAATTAAATAATATTATTGTTCATATAAAATTATTATTATCATTTATTTATTAACAATAGAAAATATACACTTTTAAATTATTATTCAAATGACTTTCTTTAATAGTTTAAATGCAAATTTATTATAAATAGATAATAAATAATATTAATTTGTAATATATATATATATATATATATATATATATATATATATTTATAAAATACTTAATATAAAATTGAGCATATAACATTTGAAATATGATTATTGGGTCACGTGCCCATGTTTTTTTTACTATTTATGGAATTTAACTTGCATGGAGGATTATGCAGGTGGAAAAGGGAAAGTTGGAGAGGAAAAATATCTGAACAGTCATCTTCCAACCTTACCAACATTGGGAGCAAGACAAGAGGCATTCAGTATTTTTTTTGAATGGGATTCTGACTTTGGAATTCCAGGAGCATTTTACATAAGAAACTTTAAGACTGATGAGTTTTTTCTTGTTAGTGTAACTCTCGACGACATTCCAAACCATGGAAGCATTCACTTTGTCTGTAACTCCTGGGTTTATAACTTCAGAAGTTACAAAAAAGATCGTATTTTCTTTGTCAACAATGTAAGTTCTGCTTTTCTAATGCTTACAAAAGTTCATCCAACTAATTTTTCAAACATAGTCCACTCGTTTTTCTTTGAATAACAAAATTGGTGAAATATATGACAGACATATCTTCCAAGTGCAACACCAGCTCCACTGGTCTGGTACAGACAAGAAGAATTGGAGACTCTTAGAGGAGATGGAACTGGTAGACGCAAGGAACAAGATAGAATCTATGACTATGACGTGTATAATGATATTGGAAACCCAGATGGTGGTGAACCTCGCCCAATCCTTGGAGGTTCTAGCAACTATCCATACCCTCGCAGGGTTAGATCTGGTAGAGACAAGACCAGAAAAGGTAAGATTTTTATTTATATGGTTTCATAGGTGGTGGATAAAGATGTAAACTTTATTAGTATGTTGATCTGGGTATATAAATTTCTGCTTTTGTTGATATGTATTTTGCTCTGGGTTGATTTGTAACAGACCCCAACAGTGAGAAACCGGGTGAGATTTATGTCCCAAGAGATGAAAATTTCGGTCACTTGAAGTCATCGGATTTTCTTACATATGGACTCAAAGCCCTGTCTCAGAATGTGTTTCCTTTGTTAAAATCTGCAATTTTTGACTTGAGGGTCACATCAAGTGAGTTTGATAGCTTCGATGATGTGCGTAGTCTCTATGAGGGTGGAATTAAGCTGCCAACAGATATAATCAGCCAAATTAGTCCCTTACCAGTCATCAAGGAAATCTTCCGCACTGACGGTGAAAATGTCCTTCAATTTCCCCCACCTCATGTAATCAGAGGTAACTTACATCTTGATCAAAACAACTTAAACAGGTTAGCACTTGTTGATTTGATAATCTGACAAGTACACTGCTATGCTTTGAACAGTTAGCAAGTCAGCATGGATGACTGATGAAGAATTTGCAAGAGAGACGATTGCTGGTGTAAATCCTAATGTCATTAGTCGTCTACAAGTAAGTCGAAATGTTTTGTTATGAAGTCCACTATATGAGTATATCTGTCATCCTTCCTCACATCATTCTTTAATAATGGCAGGAATTTCCACCAAAAAGCTCACTTGATCCCACAATCTATGGTGATCAAACTAGTACCATAACAAAAGAACAGTTAGAGATTAACACGGATGGGGTCCCAGTAGAAGAGGTAATGATATGCATGTTTTACTATAAAAAACATCATTCAACTTCTATCTGGCATGAATTTTGCTAAATTCTCTTATAATTCCTTTTAATAATCCTTCTGATGCAAATTAAAAACAAATAGACTCGACAAACATGTAAAAGAGTCGATATTTAATTGTTCTACTTGGATTTGTAATTTGAAGTTAAGAAATTGAGTCACTGAAATAAAAATTTCTGGAACAGGCACTTGCTACAAACAGATTATTCATACTAGATTACCATGATGCATTCATCCCTTTTTTGACGGGGATAAACAACCTACCAACATCAAAAGCGTATGCCACAAGGACAATCCTATTCCTGAAAGATGATGGATCTTTAAAGCCTATTGTTATCGAATTAAGCAAGCCACATCCTGGTGGCGACAATTTAGGTGTTGTGAGCAAAGTCGTGCTACCTGCAGCAGAAGGTGTTGAAAGTACGATTTGGCTGTTGGCCAAAGCTCATGTAATTGTGAATGACTGTGGCTATCATCAGCTCATAAGTCATTGGTGAGAACTTCCTTGGCAATATTTAGTCCATGTACACTGTATGGTGTATGTGTGTATGAATTTAATGCTGATGTTTTTTGTTCTTGGGTTAACAGGTTAAAAACTCATGCTGTGGTAGAGCCATTTGCCATAGCAACAAACAGGCATCTCAGTGTGCTTCACCCCATTTATAAACTTCTTTATCCTCACTACCGTGACACCATAAATATCAATGGCCTTGCTAGGCAATCCCTGATCAATGCAGGTGGCTTTATTGAGCAAGCATTTTTGCCTGGAAAGTACTCTATGGAGATTTCAGCAGCTGTTTACAAGAATTGGGTTTTCACTGATCAAGCATTACCAGCTGATCTGGTCAAGAGGTAACATTCATAAAATATACTTCACTCAAACAAAGATATATGGAGTTTTATTTACTAATTAGTCATTCAAGATAGGGTTTAATTTTTATGTATTGTTAATGTAAAAGAGAAATTGTACTGTCACTGGTGATTAGATGACTTTGTGATTGCATGAACTGTTAATTCTCTAAGACATATGTGTTTGTTAATAGAAACATGAATTATTTCAGTTATGGAACTACAAAATCAAAAAATTTCCCTTAATGATAATAGCAATGGAGAGAGGCTAGTTGAATTTGTCAATAAGATTTTATATTGTTGCTTGACTCAGGGGATTAGCAGTTGAGGATCCCTCTGCTCCTCATGGCCTTCGTCTTGTGATAAAGGACTACCCTTATGCTGTTGATGGACTTGAAATATGGGAGGCTATTAAGGCATGGGTCCAAGAATATGTGTCCTTGTATTACCCTACAGATGTGGCAGTTCAACAAGATACTGAACTACAAGCATGGTGGAAGGAAGTTGTGGAAAAGGGTCATGGTGACTTAAAAGATAAGCCTTGGTGGCCTAAAATGCATACTCCTGAAGATCTCATTAAATCATGCTCTATCATCATATGGTCAGCTTCTGCTCTTCATGCTGCTGTTAATTTTGGACAGTATCCTTATGGAGGTTACATAGTGAACCGTCCAACTCTGAGCAGAAGATTTATCCCTGAACCAGGAACCAAAGAATATGATGAGATGGTGAAGAATCCTCAAAAGGCATATTTGAATACAATCACACCTAAATTTGAGAGCCTTGTTGACATTTCAGTGTTGGAGATATTGTCAAGGCATGCTTCCGATGAGGTCTATCTTGGGGAGAGGGATAGTCCATATTGGACAACTGATACAAAGGCACTAGAAGCATTCAAAAAGTTTGGAAGCAAACTGACAGAAATTGAAGCAAAGATCACAGCAAGGAACAATGATCCAAGTCTGAGTAGCCGTCGTGGGCCAGTTGAGTTGCCATACACCTTACTTCTTCGTTCAAGTGAAGAAGGGATGACTTTCAGAGGAATTCCTAACAGTATCTCTATCTAAAACGGATGTGTTTTCTTTATCCATATTTTGCTTTTGAATAAGAGACAACATGAGTCTGTGAAATTGTTGTCTCAATGTATGCACTATGCTGCTCTCCTTCAATTTGAGTATATTATAAGTGTGTTTTCACTGTCACTTCCTATCTGGTTCATCTTTATGTTTATCAGTAATAATGTTGAAAAGTTTCAAATTGTTCTTTGTACTCAAATCAAAAGAAACTTTCTTTACCACTATCGTTGTTGAGAGCCAAGTCTTTCAATTATGTGACTTTTGGTTGAGACTCATTCTCAAAGAACCATGTTCTTGCAATCACTTATCACAAACAAAAGATAAAAAAGACAAAAAAATGTATAAAGTTTTCGAACAATATACCATATAAAAAACACAAACAGACATGTCCAACAACACACCTACAATAATAAATATGCTAACAAGTGCAATAATTAAGAACAAACACCACTACACATTCTAAATGGGTTTACTTGTATAACAAATATAATTTTCTAGATTAATTTATTTCTTCAATATGGAATTCTCACCTAAAAAGTATAAAAAAGTTCAGTAATTTTCACATATACAACATGGATTTCCAATCCCAAAAGAATCAATATTGTAATTGTAAAAATATTTGATTATATTAGAGGGCAAGTTTAAACAAGTATAAATAATGATTACACGATTTTCTTTCTTGTAATAAAAAATTCTTTTCTCAACTCTCTTGATTGTAATAGATCATTTGCATGTGCAAATAAAAAGAAAAGGACAACTGGAACGTCCAAAACTCAAACAAAAGGATTGTAATAAAAGAACTAATTGAATGTCATCAAAGAATATTAAATTTGTATACATAAGAAGGAAGACAAAAAAAAATACAATCAAATGTGGATAACGTGTTGCATGTGGAGTTGTTGGCCTTAGAAAAATTAACCCGCAAAGCTCATTATTATGGAGTCATGTTTCTCCCTTCTCACGTTCTCTCTATAAATAGCTTTTCTTGGCCTCTTCACAACACACAACTAAGCTTCATTCTTCTCTCCTTCTTCCTCTGCAGAAAGAATAACAAACACTATATAGTAGCAAATTAAGATGTCACGTCTCATAGGTGGCTTCTTTGACAATGGTACGAAGATAAAGGGCACTGTGGTGTTGATGCCCAAGAATGTGTTGGATTTCAACGCCTTAACTTCCATTGGTAAAGGTGGTGTTACTGAAACTGCCAAAAATATCTTTGGCCAGGTCCTTGACGCAGCTGGTAATTTGGTTGATGCTGCAACTGCCTTCGCAGGCAGAAATATTTCCTTGCACTTGATCAGTGCTACTCAAGCTGATGGTTTGTTCTCATCTTACCAACCACACTATTTTCTATCATAAATTATTTCACAGATTAGACTTGAACTGGTTGCTAATTAACTGTGATTATACTAAACTTGCAGTGCTTAAATTAAACTCTTATTAATTAATATCCTCTGATGTATGAACATATCTCATCCAGCTCTAACCACTCTTAAAATACTATATTCTTTTGTCAAACCTCAATAATGCAAGGACTCACTTGTCTAACTTCTGTTTACATTGAATATGAAGTTTGATTAAATAATTGCCGTACACTTATACTATTATTATAAGTTTGATCATGTAAGTTATCTTTTAGTAAACTTGAATGGTGAAGTTAACTTTACAAGGATGGAAAAAGATGAAAGAAGGACAAAATTCATTGTGACCAAGTGGGACATATCTTGAGTTATTTAACTATTACACATTTGTAAGAAGTGGCTAACGTAGTTTTTTATTTGTGTGAAAATATTCAAGCAAAGTATCACCCTTTTTCTAATATCAATGTAAAATACTCATCTTTTTAGCTTGTTATAATTATTTGTATGTGTATGTTTGTTTGCAGCTAGTGGAAAAGGAAAAGTTGGAGAAAAAACATATGTGGATAAAAATCTTCCGACCTTCCCAACGTTGGGAGATAAGCAGCTAGCATACAGTATTTCCTTTGATTGGGATGCTAAATTTGGAATTCCAGGAGCATTTTACATCAAAAACTATATGACTGATGAGTTTTTCCTCGTCAGTGTCATTCTTGAGGACATTCCAAACCATGGAACCATTCAGTTTGTTTGTAACTCCTGGATTTATAACTTCAACAAGTACGAGAAAGATCGTATTTTCTTTGCGAATGATGTAAGCTTCTATTTTTATGATACCCAGATTCTGTTTTCCAAGTCTTGATCATTTTTGTTTGCATTCTATTAGTGATCAGAAAACTAATTCATGAATATATTGCAGACATATCTTCCAAGTCAAACACCAGCTCCATTGCTGAAGTACAGACAAGAAGAATTGCAGACTCTTAGAGGAAATGGAACTGGTAAACGCCAGGAACAAGATAGAATCTATGACTATGACGTGTATAATGACTTGGGAAAACCAGATGAGGGTGATCCTCGCCCAGTCCTTGGAGGATCTATCGACCACCCTTACCCTCGCAGGGTTAGAACTGGTAGAGAACGAACCAGGACAGGTTAGACTCTGTTTCTTTAATTATATTCAATTATTTTGTTTCTGACATTGATCATGATATAATAATAATAATATATATGAGCATATAGTTCCAATGGTATAACTATGGTGAAGTTGTTTAACCCATGCAAGAAGTTTTCTTTCCAGATACACTATACTAAAAGAACTTAAAATGATCCTAAAAATACTTCCAGATTTGGTAATGTTTTGCACAGCAACAAACTATGTAGAGTGGTCTACGTGAATGTATAGGTTTTGTATAAGTGAAAAAAGTTGTAAAATTTGATAATATATATGATTAAAAAACAAGGATTTAATGTTGTATTTGGTTGCTTTATGACAGATCCCGACAGTGAGAAACCGGGCGCGATTTATGTTCCAAGAGATGAAAATTTTGGTCACTTGAAGTCATCAGATTTCATCATGTATGGAATAAAATCTTTGTCTCAGGACGTGTTGCCCCTGTTAAAATCTGCAATTTTTGACTTGAGGATCACATCAAGTGAGTTTAAGAACTTCGACGATGTGCGTAGTCTCTATGAGGGTGGAATTAAGTTGCCAACAGATTTTTTGAGCCAAATTAGCCCTGTACCTGCCCTCAAGGAACTCTTCCGCAGTGATGGTGAAAATGTCCTTCAATTTCCATTGCCCCATGTTATCCAAGGTACTTAATCGAAACAACTTCAATATATTAGCATTTGTTGGATTAAATTATTAACTTGGTTACTCAACTTTTTCCTTTTTTATTTGTGCAGTTAAAAGGTCTGAATGGATGACTGATGAAGAATTTGCAAGAGAAGTGATTGCTGGTGTCAATCCAAATGTAGTTCGTCTTCTTCAGGTAAGTTTATACACTTAATTTTGAGTCTCTAAAATGGTCAACTTTGATGACAAAGTTAAAATATTAATGCATTTCTTTTGTTATTTGTGTCATCTTTTCTCATGTATCATCTTTTAACCATGGCAGGAATTCCCACCAAAAAGTTCTCTTGATCCCTCTCTCTATGGTGATCAAACCAGTACCATAACAAGAGAACAGTTGGAGATTAACTTGGATGGTGTCACAGTAGATGAGGTAATTTTTACTTAGAGGCACTTGAAACATGAATAGAGGCACTTGAAGCCATATTAGATTTGTAATTTGAAGTTATGAAACAAAGTGATCACTGAAATTAAACTCTGGAACACAGGCACTTGCTGCTAAGAGATTGTTCATATTAGACTACCAAGATGCATTCTTTCCATATTTGAGGAAGATAAACAGTCTACCTATTGCAAGAGCTTATGCCACCAGAACAATCTTATTCTTGAAAGATGATAGCACTTTGAAGCCACTTGCTATCGAATTAAGCAAGCCACATCCAGGTGGAGATAATTTGGGTCCTGTGAGCAAAGTTGTGTTGCCTGCAAAGGATGGTGTTGAAAGCACAATTTGGCTATTGGCCAAGGCTCATGTAATTGTGAATGACTCTGGTTATCATCAGCTCATGAGTCATTGGTAAGAACTTCTTCTGCACCCATATATAGTGTATGTGTATATGAATCTATTACTGATATGTTTTTCTTCTTTTCGGTGTTGCAGGTTAAATACTCATGCAGTGATGGAGCCATTTGCCATAGCTACAAACAGACAACTCAGTGTGCTTCACCCCATTTATAAACTTCTCTATCCTCACTACCGTGACACCATTAATATCAATGGACTTGCTAGACAATCTTTGATTAATGCAGGAGGCATTATAGAGCAATCATTTTTGCCCGGAAAGTACTCCATTGAGATGTCTTCAACAGTTTACAAGAACTGGGTTTTCACTGACCAAGCTTTACCAGCAGATCTTATCAAGAGGTATTTATAGTAAAATCCAACCATTCTTTTAAACTATTTTCTTTAATGGAAACACGAAGTTTTCTAGATTTGAAACTACAAAAACAAATTTATCAAGAGGCTTATTGAATGTGTAATAACATTTTATTGTTACTTGATTCAGAGGATTGGCTACTGAAGATCCTTCTGCTCCTCATGGCCTTCGTCTTGTGATAGAGGACTACCCTTATGCTGTTGATGGACTAGAAATTTGGGATGCTATCAAGTCATGGGTCAAAGAGTATGTGTCCTTGTATTACCCTACAGATGTGGCAGTTCAACAAGATACTGAACTCCAAGCATGGTGGAAGGAAGCTGTGGAGAAGGGTCATGCAGACCTAAAAGATAAACCATGGTGGCCTAAAATGAAAACCATTGAAGATCTCATCAAATCATGCTCTATTATTATATGGACAGCTTCTGCTCTTCATGCAGCAGTTAACTTTGGACAGTACCCTTATGGAGGGTATATCCTGAACCGTCCAACTCTTAGCAGAAGGTTTATCCCTGAAGAAGGAACTCCAGAATATGATGAGTTGGTGAATAGTACTCAAACAGCTTATCTGCAAACAATCACACCCAAGTATGAAACCCTCGTTGATCTTTCAGTGATAGAGATATTATCAAGGCATGCTTCTGATGAGATCTACCTTGGACAAAGAGATACTCCAAACTGGACAACAGATAACAAGGCATTAGAAGCTTTCAAAAGGTTTGGAAGCAAACTGAGTGAAATTGAGAGCAAAATCAGTGCAAGGAACAGTGATCCTAGTCTGAGAAACCGAACTGGACCAGTTGAACTTCCATACACATTGCTCCATCGTTCAAGTGAGGAAGGGTTAACTTTCAAGGGCATTCCCAACAGTATCTCTATCTGAAAAGACTCTGTGGTTTCCTTCTTTTATCATTGTACTTCTGAATAAATTAGGTATATGCTTACCTGTGTGTAACTACAGCATCTATGTCTGCACTTTTGTATTTGCATTCTCTCAGTTTGCATATAATAAATAAGGAGTGTTTTCAATATCGTTTATTTTTTCTTTATGTGTACCACAACGTTGTAGAAGTTGTTACCGTTTCTAAGTTTTATGAGAACCAGAACTTATGCATGCGTAAAATTAACATCTTATATAATTGTGTTGGCTTTCAAATTTAACAATGCTAATTTGACTGTTATGAACGAAATCATTTTATGTGAAAGTATAGGGGATTTGAAGTGTCCATAGAGATTGAAAGATTATTAAAAAGTTGTAGACAATGAAAAACCTTAATTTCTTTTTAGTAATTTAAAAAATTATAAAAATTAATTACCCTTTTTATGAAGAAAAAAGGAGAATCCTGAAAAATCTCTACAGAAGGAAAGTGAGAAGATGAAACTTTCGATCAACAACAAATTTTAGAATAAATTTTATATGATTTTATATTATATTAAAAATATAGAGTTTAGAATTGATTTTTAATCATACAAAAAAATACTTTATAAAATAATAATTATATATTATAAATTTGTCGACCTTTATATGATGAAGTTTGTATTGTTTATATATTTTTAATAAAAGGGTTAAATAATTTTTGGTCCTTTAACTTGCAGTGAATTTTGAAATTAGTTAATTTCGAAATTTTAAACTAATTTAGTCATTCTCCAAATACATGAATTTAGTCCTTTTAATCAAATTTTGTTAAATTTATTTGACATTTCAAGCGTATTTCATAATAGTATTTGACTTAACATTAAAGCAAAAATATGTCAAACAGTATAAACAACTCAAATATATTCTTGAAATGCATACGAAACATCAAATAAACCTAACAAAATTTGATTAAAATGACTAAATCCAAATATTTTGAAAGATGAAGAACTAAATTGATCTAAAATTTTTAAATAAACTAATTCTAAAATTAAAAATTAAGGAACAAAAACATATTTAACTCTTAATAAAATACTAAAGTGTTTTAATCTTTTGTTGAAGGGACAAGTTGATTACCTTTCCCAAATGTCTCAAACATGAGTTACCCTTCTTCTTCGTACTTTTCTCTCAGCAAATGAAAATGACATTAACGTTTAATCTTATTTAATGCATTCATAATGACAAAAATGTGTTACTTTTCATGGGTAAGTAAGGTTAAACCCAATAAGGAGGAAGAAGGTTCAAGTGTTTAACAACGACATTAAAAGAAAATCACTTCTCAAACCGTAAACTCCAAAGTTGTTTCATCAACTCGTGACTCGCGTGCAAATTATAATATATTTTGTATTCTTGTTTTGAAGATTTGACAACATTAATTTATTAATGACAGGTACAACTTCTATCTTCACTTTCTGTCATGCAAAACAATCATGAATTAAAAACATAAATTATTACCATTTCTTTAATATTTAATAATATTCAAACCAAACCCAAGTGCACACGAAGACGTGGTAGGGAAATAATAGTAAATTATTATTTTAATATGTTCTATTTGTCTTCTTCATTCTAAAGATGTAGATAATATAAATGATGGGAAACATTTTCGTTTATTCTTAAAAAATATATTTAATTTGACATGTTCATGCTGTGAGAACCTGTGACCGAAAGAAAACAAAAATAAAATGTCGTTTTACAGCTTTTATGAGATGATTTTTGTTGTCTCTCTCTGATCTTAGTGAATTATTCTTTACATGTTCGTATTAAAAAAGTAAAAAACTTAGAGATAATTATAGATTCCATTAGATATATATTAATCATTCTGCATTTTAAATAATAGAAATGGAAAGAAAAAGACTACATAGTTTCTTAAGTCTTGAAAAAAAAATTCATTTACTTTTCGTTTTTCCATTGGACAAGGAAAGGATGTGGATGTGTGTTTATTTATTACTTTCAACACGTCAACATTATAATCCATATTTTAAAAAATGTGATTTGAATCACATGTTTGAGGATATGATCTAATACCAAGGTATTATATATTGAGTTTGAAGTTAATTAATAATAAACAATGTAGCTACAATAAATATAAAATGAATGCTTCGATCATAATCGATTTTGCTTAATATTTTAGTAACGGACTCAATATTTGAAACTTTGTATTCTTTTTCAAGTCAAATGTCTAAGAAAACAATATATCAATTAAAATAAAAAATCAGGTAGGTTATTAAAAAATTTAGCACATATAAAAAATGAATTTAAAACTAATTCATATCATAAAAATATTAAGTAAAAGTGAGAGATTTGTTTTCATCTATATATATAATAAAGTAATTTTATTTCTAGATGATATCAAATTTTTAATATATTTATTCACATAAAAAATATTAAGTATGAAAATCGAGAGAGGTACGAAAAGAACAAACAATAATGATAAACTCTTAAAATCTCTTAATATTTATTTATGGTATCGAGAAGTGGAAAGAAATTATTCAAAACATCGAAGGTTTATGGAGTCAAGAGCTAATAGAAATGCACTTTTCGCACAATTAATTGAAAAGTTAAGTCTTTCAAAATACCGAAGATGTATGAAGTCAAGAGCTAATAGAAATGCATTTCACACAATTAATTGAAAAGTTAAATCTTTCAAAATATTGAAGATGTATGGAGTCAAGTACTAATAGAAATGCATTTCGCACAATTGATTGAATGTCAAGTATTGTAAAAAGAGTGAGAAGAGATGATGTCACTGAAGGATACATAAAATGAACATGTAATTCGTTAGAAGTCGACTATTTACCTTCTATTAGAATGTCGATCGAGGAGAGAAAAAATAATATAATTAACATCGATCAAGAAAAGACAATTGAAGCAAAGTATCAAAGCAAATAAGAAAGAAGAACAAAGCAACAACCGCAATGAAGACATGTATAATGGATCTTAACTACTCAAGACTCGTGACATTTAACTAGTGACCACGTTCTAGAACAATTATAGGACAATTTGGCATGTAACATATTTAAATCTTAAATTTACTTTGTGTAACGGTCAAAAGTGGGTTAAAAATACAAATAGGTTGAGTTTGTATTAGGAATGAGTGACAAATTGTCGAAACAATACATATATTATGAAAAACGTCGCGAACAACGAAAAGGAAAAAAAATTTAATCTAGTATTAGTTTTTTGCAATTTTGGTCACTGCTCTCATTAACTTATTTTTACACAAGTTCATTTACTTTCCTTAATTATTTAGTTTCTGCAATATTTGTGTTCATTTCATTGCAATTCGTGTAATTTGTTTCTCGTTACCACATACGTATCATTTCTTCTTTCACTATCTTCAATTTCTATTTTCTCCATTGTACTTTTGTTCCTATGTCCATTGTTACTAAAAAAACGACAACAAAAAATCAAAGAAGGATTGTCTTAGTGGGACATGCATGAAATCCTAATTCAAATTTAAGTAAAAAAGAAATCAAATTCGTTGAATGTTTAAGTGAGATTAATTCACGAAATAAGCAATTTCTACACTAAATTCATCCTCTTTGTAGAAGTTTAGAACAAAACACTTTAGCTAGATCGAAAAAGTCAGTATTTGTTGACCCGATGAAAAAGTATTCATATCTACTTAATTTAGTTTTAAATAATAAACAAAAATATGATCGAAACTAAAGCATTGATAAACAATACTATATTAAAAAATTATTTTAATCTTAATTTATTTACAAAATCAATTCATTAAAATAAAGTTTATCTTTAATTATATAAGTATATTGTAAATTTGATTTTCTTTTCTACCTAAACTCATTTACAAGAATTCAAATATTAAGGTACCCATATCTCGTTATTAATAGATTAACACGTTGAAAAAGAAAAACAAACTCACATTTTTAGTATTCGATTTGAGAGAATAATTATCAGAAAAAAAAATCTTAAGCAACCTTATGAATGAGTTGTATGAGCACAAGATAAACTGTGTTTTCTGTTAGAAATTCAAGTGTGAGTCTAAGTCCCACCATATTAACTAAAAATGAGAAGTAGAGCACTATATAAGAATAAAGACCCATAAACCTATTGCCTTAAGGTTTTGGGTCGAGAGTATATAAAACCTGACATTTTCTTCGACATTACTGTAATTATGATAATTGTCTCGTTTCATAATTAGTAGTAGTAGTTTTTGTTGCAATAAATTACCAATCAAATGAAGATTTGATTAATTTTTTATTTCATGCCACGTATACACCAGCTAGGTTAGATTTTGAAATTCTAAATAGTACCTTTTCTGGGTATTCACCAAAGGAAATAACTTTTTGAGATACGAAATAGATTATTATAGGAAATATCATTTTTTTTTTGTGTGTTCTTTGGATTTCCACGTATATCTCTTCTTAAAAAAATGTTCATAACACATATTTTGATACCATATTGTATTATTTGACTGTTTTATATACTATTACTTTTTTTTTTTAAATATAGTATGTACTCATTTCTTATGGATAAGATATGCAAATTATCTTCCTAACATATCGACAAATACAAGATGGACACGTGTGAAAAATGTCTATTTAGACAAACAGTACACGTGCCTCAGATTTCAAAAGACATTAACTAATGATTTAAATATATCGACAAAAGTTTCTTCTAGTTGAATCTTTTCTCAGAAAATTCATATTACGATCCATAATTTATATTGGTGGTCGATTTAAATAAGCTTAACATGAGTAAAAAATATTAGATTTGTATCGAATTTTTTTAATATTTCAAACTAGAAAAGATGTCAATTTTTATATACATCGAGCTGTATCTTATTAGTATTATTTAAAAAAATATATTTTTGAAAAGATCTATGAAATTTGACTATACTAAATATGTTTAATTTTTACATTTATTTTATACGTACACGAGGAGTGGATCTAAAAGTAACAAATAATACATTATTATTATACAAATATGAACTGTATTTTTTTAGATTAGTTTGCATGTTTATTTATTAATAGTAAAATTGATATATAAATTTAAAATATATAAGAAAATAAATGTTGATATATTTGATGATAAATTGGAAATGTCCACCTCATTTCATCTTGGGTGTGTGCCGCACACAGATTTTGCTGCTGAGTTTTTTTTTTTCTCACTTTAAATATCAATATAATTTAAAATGTCCTATCGAAAAAATAGAAAAAAAAAATAGAATGCACTTTCTATATACTAAAATACGTGTATTCCTTTTTTAATTTAAAAATTAAATATAAATTAACTTTTTGAATTTTATTATAATTTTTTTTATTCATTTTATAAATAACTTTTTATCATAAATATTATTTTAGTTTAAAAATAATTAATTGAAAAAAATTAAATGCATGAAACAATTAAACTTAACTTAATTTAATGTAAAGAAAAATATTTATCAAAAAGTTGTGACTCATTTTTTAATATATCATGATGGATCCTTAATTATTGACTCAAATGTCCAATCTAAATCAATCTATCAGTCATGTGGGTAATGGGTCCAACACTTGTAATCGATGAGGTGGCATATAACTACTTTAATAATGATAATGTATTATTATTATAAAATGAAAATAGTGTGAAGAAATATGATTTTGATTCTATAAATTGTAATTATGCTCCTCATAATACTTTAATTTTACTGGAATATTTTCATTAATAAAATTATCTTTATCTTTTTAAATTAGAAATTATATCGCATCAATGACATGATTTTCTTACCAATAAATCCTCTTTCCAGATAGTATTTATTTATTTTAATATATATATATATATATATATATATATTAAGTAATTCAAAAATAAAATTACACAATTTTTAATAAAAAAACATATGAATTCATTGACGGGTTTCTCTAGAAAAAAAAAAATATAAGATAAGATAAGAGTATCTTCAGTCTGCATTCAAACAAACAGAAGGTGTGTGTTTCAATCATTTATGGGTCTTACTTAAAACAAAGTTATGATTAACATTTTTCCTCCCTTTCAAAAACATTTATAATTACTTCTAACAATCATCAAGATAACAAAAACTAGTATATATTATAATATTTTAAATATTTGAAAACAGTTAACTTTGTATTTTTAGCAAAAGGAAATATTTTAACATTAGCAAATATATAATAATAATAATAATAACTTGAATAAGTTTTTTTTTTAATTTATACGATAATAACAAACTGATAATGGACTTTGAATTTAGAATTCCATACAAACTGTTAAAATTATCAATAACAATGGAGTTTTTTAATACTTTTGCATTATCAAAACAACTTCAATTTGTTATTTAACAGTTTCGGTATACAATTCAGTGAATAATATAATGATCATAATATGGCAATGTGAGTTTGCATAATACAATGTAAAATGAAGTAAAGTAAATTAAAATAAAATAAAAATGTATTTTATCTTATCATGTCTATGTACGAAGTGTTAAAATTTGATAATATATCAAAATAATATAATAATCAAAATTTTATTATATATAATCATTTTGTTAACAAAAAAAGTTTTATATCTTTTATTTTTATATTTTATTAAAGTTATTTTTCCTAATAAATAGTATTTTTCATACGATGAATAAAGTTTCATAATGAAATATATATATATATATATA